>OGPA01001667.1_pt1 | contig 17766 bp, 14 predicted proteins | sample 1552841 | NCBI WGS metagenome assembly OGPA01 (sample SAMEA2579916, study PRJEB22360) | human gut metagenome | reverse complement strand
GTCCACAATCATCTGTTTAACTGCCAGGTTTTCCTGATTTTGCAGCACCTTTGTCATTTCCAGCTGATATTCATATTTATCAGCCTGCGCACGCAAAGAATGCACCGCCGGTCCTTTGGTGGTGTTCAGCATACGCACCTGTATCTGTGTTTTATCAATATTGCGGCCCATTTCACCGCCCAACGCATCGATTTCCCGCACCAGATGGCCCTTAGCCGGACCGCCGATAGACGGGTTGCACGGCATAAAAGCAATATTGCTCATGTCTACTGTTACAATCAGCGTTTTATGTCCTTTGCGGGCAGCTGCCAGCGCTGCTTCGCAGCCAGCGTGTCCGGCACCCACCACCACTACATCATATTCATCTGCAATATATTCAATTGGCAATGTATCCACCTCGTCATAAAATTATTTTCCCAGACAGAACTTGGAGAATATTTGATCCAGCAAGTCTTCTTCCACCGTTTCACCGGTAATTTTACCAAGTTTTTCCCAGGCATTCTGCAAATCAATTACCAAAAAGTCTACGGAAAGACCCATCAGCAGTCCCTGTAAAAATCCGTCCAGATGCGCACAGCATTCTTCCAGAACCTGAATATGGCGCACATTGGTAACTAAAATATCGTTGCTGACTTCCAGCGTGCCGGCAAAAAACAAATCGGTGATGCTTTTTTCCAACGCTTCCAGTCCGGTTTTTTGCTGTGCCGATATTTCCAGCACTGTTTTTTGATCCAGCATGCTTGCAAGCTGCTGCCGAATGCTATCATCAATGCCCATATCACTTTTGTTGATCAAATAAATCACAGGTCTGCCCTGAATCTGGCTCAACATCTCGGTATCCTGCTCGGTAATCCCCTGCACTGCATCAATCACATACAAAACCAAATCGGCATTTTTCATAAACTGCTGTGCCTTGTCCACACCAATCTGCTCTACCAGATTGTCCGTTTCCCGAATACCGGCAGTATCTACAATTTTTAACGGAATGCCATTCAAATTGATATATTCTTCAATGACATCCCGTGTTGTACCGGGAATATCAGTTACAATGGCCCGTTCCTGCCCCAACAGCGCATTGAGCAGGCTGGATTTGCCCACGTTTGGCTTACCGGCAATAACAACCCGCAAACCATCTCGGATCATCTTCCCCTTTTGGGCGCTGCTTAAAACGGTTTCTATCTGCTGCCGCAATGCTGTAACCCTCTGCTGCTGCTCTTGCGCCGTTAAACGCTCAATATCATCGTCCGGATAATCAATATCTGCCTGAATAAAAGCAATCAGTTCCAGTAAATCGGCCCGCAGCTGTTTTACCATGCCGGACAGATTGCCCTGCAGCTGGGACAGCGCCAAATCTACACCCCGTTCGGTTTTGGCCTGCACAATATCCATCACCGATTCAGCCTGGGCCAAATCCAAACGCCCATTTAAAAAGGCCCGCTTGCTGTATTCGCCCTGTTCCGCCAATCTGGCGCCGGAACGCAAAATCAGCTGCAGCACCTGTTTCAGCACCACCATACCGCCATGACACTGCACCTCCACCACATCTTCGCCGGTAAAGCTGCGCGGCCCACGCATCAGTAAAAACAGCGCTTCATCAATTTTTTTATTCTGCTTCCAGTCATACACATAGCCATACTGAATGGTGTGACTATCGGCCTGTTGTAAATCTGCCTTGCCTTTATAAATTTTTGCTGCAACAGCAACTGCCTCCGGCCCGCTGAGCCGGATAATGCCTACGCTGCTTTCGCCCACCGCTGTCACCAGCGCCGCAATTGTATCCTGCTGTAACAAATCCGTCACCTCTTTATGTAAAAATCAAAGTTTGTTGCAATTTATTTTTTAAATAATATACATTTTATCACACTTCCCTGCAAAAGAAAAATACAAACAAAAACCATCCTTCTATTTCATTCTTTATTTGTTTGATAAAAAAATATCCCTTCTGTCTGCCATCATTTGCCGGCGACAAAAGAGATATTTTGGTTTCATTATAATTTTGGTAAAAATGTACTCCACTTCTACAAGATTATCTTATCGTCCATCTATTTAATCCACACTCAAGGACACGCCGCCCCGCCGTTCAGAAGGCTGCAAAACCACATTAACCGGCTGACTGCCATTCCAGCGGAACATATAGGACTCTCCTGATGCTTGTCCAATCAGGTTTTTCCAAGACAAATCGGTTTCAATCTGAGGATCGCAATAACCGTCTTGTCCCATCCAGCAAATGACCGACTCAGGATCTACCATAATAGTATCTCTGCTTTGCATGTTGCTTAACACAATAGGATTGCCATTAGATAACAGAACTACTACCGCATTTTTGCCATTGCCTGTCAGTGTGGAAGTCGCCAGCCCTTTTTGCGACAACACGCCCACACCGATAAACCGCACGCTATACTCACAATCCTGGGTAAAGGCCAGCAAATTTTCTGACTCAACAGAAATCACTTCTCCCTGGGCCAGATGATAAATAACAACATGCTGACCATGGCTGGCGTAGTAAGTAACCGAATCTCCACTCATGGACACCTTCATCAGCGGCATATTTTCACCGGTTGCGCGGCGCAGCAAAGAACCAAGCGCAGCTTGCGCCAGATTGTTTTGCGGCCCCAGCAAAACCTTTTCAAATTTATAATTTTTACTGCCCTGATTCTCGCCGGCAATAAACGCGCCTGCTTTGGTATATAACACATCATTGCCTCTGCAGGTAACCTTTAACGTCAATTCATTGATGGTTTCAAATGTAAGCATATCGTTCTCCTCCCGCTGCTCTTATGATTCACTGACATCTACACCATAAAACCGGCAGATTCCGGCCAAATCTTTGGCCATACCATTACCGATGGCATAAAACTTCCAAGCACCTTTATACTGATATAATTCTCCAATCATCATAGAGATGACGGTGTCATAGTAATCCTCCATGGGAAAGCTGACCAACTCTGCATGATCCGCTGTCAGAATACGCACATAGGCATCTCGCAGCATACCAAAATGGAGTTTTTTATCAAAGGCTTCATTCATCGTCAGCACAAATACAATACGCCGAACCCGCCAATCCAGCTGAGCAAATGCAATATCAATCTGCTGTCTGTCATTCTGCTCTGCCGATTTCAATACAACGCTTTTATCAGGACTTTGCGGCTGTCCGTAAAATACAAACCAGTCATCACCCAGCACCGTTCCGTTCTCATCCAGCAAAAAAGCAGACACATCCACATCACATAGGGCATTGGCAGCATTCCAGCCAAAGCAGGCTTTCACCAGAGGGGATGAACCATCCAGTTGCAACGGAATCTTTTGTCCTTTTTGCACAGTATGCTGCAGCTTTGGTATTGCCATTGCCGACGGCGCAATCGGCATTGTCGTTGCTGCCGATGCAGCAGCCGGACTTGTTGTAACGCTGACAGACGGACGATCTGACGCCATGGTATGATTGGCAGTGGTTTTGTTTGGCCGATTTAAGGCTGTAATGGTTTGACGATCTTGAGAGCCCTGCACCTTTTCCCCATTGATAGATAAAATGGTGCTCTGCTCTAATCCTTGCTTCTTGCCCATTGGAATTTCAATCATAAACACCCTCCTCGTCCACATGTTTCACATAATATGTATCAGCGCGATTATAGCATATCGGGAAAAGAATGTCATTCTATTTTATATCCTGCAAATTATGGAACCGGCTGCTTTTCTCTTAAATATGCGCAAAAAAAATTATTTTTTAACTTTTTGCAACATTTTACCGCATTCAATTGTATATAAGACAGAGCGGAAAAAATACTTATAAAAACAAACAGGAGGATTTCACTATGAAACTCAAAAAAATTATTTCCATCACATTATGCGCTGCTCTGGCACTTTCTGCTGCCGCCTGCAGCAACAACAATTCCGAAGCAGTACAAATCCCCAGTCCGTTTGTAGACTGTGATACCATGGATGCAGCTAAAGAACTGGCCGGTTTTGACCTGACCTTACCCAAAGCCGCAGACGAACTGGAAGCCGTTGAAAACGAGATGATTCAGGCTTTTTACGGCGAAAATGGTTCTCAAATGCTAATTCGTAAGGCGCAGGGCGATCAGGACATCAGCGGCGATTATAATGAATATCCGCAGATTGAAACTGTAGACAACATCACACTTAAGGGCGAAAATGATCAGTTTACCCTTGCCGTATGGACCAATGGCGGCTATACTTACTCTATCAGCGTTGGGGAAGCACTTTCTCAAACGGATATGTTGACACTGGTCAGCTCTGTTGTATAATTTTTCGATTACGCTCAAAGGGCAGGCTAAACAGGTCTGCCCTTTAGAATATAGACAGGAGGACCCTCAGTGGAATATCGTCTTGCAATACAAAGACCTTTGCTGTCTTTTGTAGACATCATAAAAAATTTATGTTGTTTTTTAGCAGCTGCACTTTTTTCTACAGATAAAAATCAAATTGATGAAATAAAGACTATCCATCAGGAAACTGTCAATCAGCAGGCAGAACGAATGCTGACTGAATACGGCAATTCTATTTTACGGTTGGCATATTCCTATCTGCACAACATGGCTGATGCCGAAGAAGTGCTGCAAGATACCTTGGTGCAGCTGCTTAAAACAACCCCGATTTTAACTACCAAAGAACACGAGAAAGCGTGGCTTCTTCATGTTGCCGCCAACTTAAGCAAAAATCGTTTAAAATATAATACAACTCGACAAACCGATGAACTTATGGAGGAACTGATTGCAGAAAATCAGGACGATCTGTCCTTTGTGTGGGAAGCTGTAAAAGCTCTGCCGGACAAATATCGGGAGGTAATCCATCTTTTCTACCATGAAGGATACCAAACCAGACAAATCGCCAAAATACTGCATATGAATGAATCCACAGTACGGTCAAATTTGTCCCGCGGCCGCGAAAAGCTGCGAAGTATGCTATGGGAGGCGTATGATTTTGAGTAAAAAGTACAACGAGGTAATGGAACATATTACAGTTACTCACCAAATGCATGAACGAATCATGGGTAATATTGAAAAAATGTCTTTTTATGAAACAAAACAGAAGAAAACTGTACGCTTTTCCAGCATAAAAAAATTGGCAGCAATGGCGGCCTGTCTTACAATCATGTTTGTCGGCATGTTATCGCTGCCCACACTGCTGAATACTTCTGAGCCTCCGTTATCGGATGCTAACAACAGTATTGTTGAAGTGGCTTCTATAGAGGAATTATCCAAAACTGTAGGATTTGCAATAACCGAACCCGCTGTACTCCCTTTTAAATCAGAACAAACAATATATACAGCTTATTGGACAGATTTAGCAGAAATTACTTATATGGGTGAAGGACAAACAGCCGTTTTCCGAAAAGGAACGGGAACAGAAGATGTCAGCGGTGAGTTTTTTGAATTTGAGGCAATTGATGAAATTATTGCAGGTAATATAACCATCACACTGAAAGGCAACGAAGATAATTATACGTTGGCTACCTGGACAGATGGACATTTTTCGTATTCGCTATCTTTCAGTGAAGGAAAAAATAAAACAGAATGGCTAAAAATTTTACAGCCGATAAATTGATGTATGAAAACAACTTTTTAAATAGCTTTCTTTGTTCATCTACAAAAAGCAGACACAAAAAAACAGGTTGCCGCAACTCCTGCTTTCGCAGGGATTGCTTCAACCTGTTTGCTTTTATTTTTTATGCTTGTTTTGACTCTTTTTTGCGATACTCTTTTGCCGGTACTTCCGGAACGATCACGACCTTGCGATAAGGTTCTTCCCCTTCGCTGTAAGTGCTGACTCTTCTGTCATTCTGCAGCGCCATATGGATAATGCGCCGTTCCTGCGGATTCATCGGCTCCAAAACTACCTTTTGCCCGGTCTTTCTGGCTTTTGCCGCCAGCTTATGACTCAGACCGATTAAAGTTTCTTCCCGTTTTGCCCGATAGTTTTCAATATCAACAATACCCTTTACCTTGATACCGTTTTTATCGTTAATAACCAGGTTCAGCAGAAATTGCAGAGAATCCAGAGTATCTCCTCTGCGGCCAATCAAAATTCCGAGATTTTTTCCTTTTAAATCAAAAGTCAGATATCCATTTTTTTCTTTCACATCAATGGTAACATCCAAATCCATCTCTTCAAAAATTTTGGCCAGAAAAGCGCGGCCTTTTTCTTCCGCTTCTGCGAAAGCTGCTTTCTTATCTACTGCCTTCTGAGCGGCTTTTTCTACTGCAGGTGCTGTCTTTTCCGGTTGTTCAGGCTGCTCTGTATCAACCTTTTGAGGAACAACTTCTTCAATTGTTTCTTCCACCTGTGCTATAACCGGTTTTTCTTCTGTTTCCTTTGCTGGTGCAGCTTCTGCAATTGGCTCTGCCTGCGGTATTTCTGAAACCGGCTTTACAAATTGTTCTGCTTTCCGTTCTTCCTTAATATCCGCCACAATATCTTTCAGCTCTTCGATGACTTTCTTGCGCACACGCACCACAGCATCACGCCGACCAATCCCCAAAATACCTTTGGATGGCTGCGTAACAACTTCATATTCAATATCGTCACGGGTCAGCATCATTTCATTGAGCGCCCGTTCCAATGCTTCTTCAATGGTTCTTGCTGTATATTCTTTTCCGGACATGAAAATCATCTCCTTCACTCTTTATCCTCTTTTACTGCATCTGCTTCCACTTTTTCTTTCGTTGCATTTTTGTCAGACGCACCTTTTTTAGCATTCATTTTTGCTTTTTTGGCAGCAATTTTTTTCTCTTTTTCTTCTGCTTCACGGGCAGCCCGCGCAGCTTTTTCTTTATCTCTCTGTTTATTCAGGAAAAACTGCTGAACAATACTTAAAATACTGAAAAATGCCCAGTACAAACATAAACCGGACGGCATGCTCCAGCAAACAAACAACATCATAGCCGGCATGATATACAGCATGGTTTTCATGGTAGGATTGGCTGCCACAGCCTCATTAGAACCCATACTGATTTTCTGCTGCACAAACATAGTCAACGCAACAAGTACCGGTAAAATATAGAATGGGTCTTTGTCCCCTAAATTTGGAATCCAAAAAAACGTAGCATGTGCCGCATTAACAAAGTCATATTGCCGCAACGCAGCAAACAAACCAATTAAAATCGGCATCTGAATCAACAAAGGCAAACAACCGCTCATTGGATTTACATTGTATTCTTTATAGAGCTTCATTACCTCTTCGTTCATTTTTTCCGGATTACTTTTATACTTTTTCTGCAGATATTCCAGTTTTGGCTGAATTTCCTGCATATTCATGGTAGATTTCATCTGTTTCTGCATCAAAGGAAACAAAATAATCTTCAGCAGAATGGAAATCATAATAATTGCCAATGCATAACTTGGAAACCCGATTGCCACAGTCACATCATAGAGCGCAGTAATCACACCGCTGATGAGATCTGCAACTGGCTGTAAGAATGAATATATTCCCATATCGTCATTATTCATACATTCATGGCCTGTACTTTTTACAAAAAAGCGTCAGGCACTCCACCTCCTATCGTTATTTTACAGGATCATAACCTCCGGGATGAAATGGATGACACTTACAAATTCGCTTGATAGCCATCCAGCCGCCCTTGAGAAATCCATACTTGCTGACCGCTTCATAAGCATATTGAGAACAAGTTGGATAAAAGCGGCAAGTGGGCCGCATTTTCAAAATGGATATATATTTTCGATAAAACTTTATTAAAAACAACAGTATCTTTTTTGGCAAATCAATCAATCCAGACACCACTTTTCTTTAATAAATATTTCACGTTTTTTTCCAACTCATGATATCCAAGTTCCGTTACAGGAACACGGGTCAGAATAATTAAATCATATCCCGGTTTTATATGATTTAAATTATGCCTCATAATTTCCCGCAATCTACGCTTATAATAATTACGCACATTCGCTTTTCCTACTTTTTTTGAAATAGAAAAGCCAATCCGAATACTTTCTCCCTTTCGAACTTTTGGATAAAGTACCAAATATTTTGTTGATACAGATTTGGCGCTACGATATACTTTTCTGAAATCAGCATTTTTTCTTAGTCTGTATTCTTTTTTTAGCATCAGAAACCCTCCAAAAAAATGCCTGAATAATATAAAAAGGCCACTAGGGCCTTTTCTTTAAGAGCTATATTGAAAAAATTAAGCGCTTAATCTTTTTCTCCCTTTTGCTCTTCTTCTTTTGAGTACATTTCTACCATTAGCGCTTAACATTCTTTTTCTGAAACCATGAACTCTTTTATGTTTTTTATTTTTTGGTTGATAGGTTCTTTTCACCGTACAACACCTCCCTTTTATACTCCTTGACAGACTATCTCAATCTTACGATTAAAATTACATTTACAATGAGATATTATATAATATTGAAATAATGCGGTCAAGTATCTGGGGGCATTTTTTTCCTGCTTTTTTGTAATAAACGACTCATTTTTTTATACAGTTCCAGTTTTCTTTTACGTTTATCACAAAAATAACTTTGTTTTTTGACAAAATTTTTACAGAACTATCATACACAATATATTAGAAGCGATTGGTTGTAAATAATCCACTTGTGGATAAAAAATGGCCGTCTTTTCAAAAACCTGTTGATAAATTTTAGCGTATCTGCTATTATTTTAACGTATTCTTTTTAATTCTGTGGATAAATCAAAGGGTTATCAACAGAATTTGTGGATAACTTGTGATTAACAATTTTTCCACTGCACTTTTCCTTTTTTCATAAATGAAAACTATTTTTTAAGTCATCATCTTTTTCATGATGCTTTTTTTCAACAAAAATTTACATAATAAAACTTTTACATAGAAAGTCTGCTTCATACAGATTGTTTTTATTTACCTGGGGGTATTTGCATGATTGACGCAAATAATAATATTAATACGATTATATGGAATAATGCTTTAAGACTGCTGGAAAATGATATGACCAAACCAACCTTTGATACTTGGTTTAAGTCTACCGAGCTGGCTGCTTATTATGGGGAAAATATCATTATAAAAGTTCAGAATGATTTTGCAAAAAATAATCTGGAAAATAACTATTTTAACATTATCAAAAGCCATCTGGAATCCATGCTGAATCATTCGGTCAAAATCCGTTTTGTCACACCGCAAGAAAAAGATCACGCCATTGAAGAATTGTTTCAGCAGCAGGGATATACCGAAGAAGACTGCCAGCAACCGGAAGAAAGCAAGCCGCTCTATTTAGATCAGCCGGACAAACCATTGGTCATGCATACCACACCATCCGGTGAAACAGGGTTAAACAGCAAGTATACCTTTGACACCTTTGTGATCGGCAACAGTAATCGTATGACTCACGCAGCCTGCGTCGGCGTAGCAGACAACATTTCTACCGATGCAGATACACGAATCTATAATCCATTATTCATTTACGGCGGCGCCGGACTGGGCAAAACCCATTTAATGCACGCGATTGGCAATCATATTCTCAGCCGTAAACCCAATACCAGAATCACCTATCTTTCATCGGAAACCTTTACCAATGAGATGATTGATGCCATTAAAGATAACAAAACAAAGCAGTTTCGGGACAAGTACCGCAATGTAGATGTGCTGCTGATTGACGATATCCAGTTTTTATCAAAAAAAGAAGGGACACAGGAAGAATTCTTCCATACCTTCAATACACTGCGGGAAGCGGAAAAACAGATTATTATATCCAGTGACCGTCCGCCCAACGAAATTCCCAAACTGGAAGAACGTCTGCGTTCCCGTTTCAGTCAAGGTCTGTTAACCGACATTCAACCGCCTGATTTGGAAACAAGAATTGCAATCCTGCGCAAAAAAGCCCAAGCGGAAAACTTAAATATTCCTGATGATGTGTTTGACTACATCGCAGAAAATATTCAATCCAACATTCGTGAGCTAGAAGGTATGCTGACCAGATTATCGGCCTACTCCAGTTTAAGCAAGCGCAAAATTGATTTAAATTTAACCAAAGAATGTCTGCAAAATTTAATTACACCAAACGAACCAATTATTATTACCGGTGAGCGAATTCAAGAAAAAGTGGCTGAATTTTACAGAATGCGGGTTGATGATTTTAAAGCAAAAAAACGCACCAAAAATATTGCTTATCCTCGCCAGATTGCCATGTATTTATGCCGTGAGCTGACCGATATGTCTTTACCCAAAATCGGCGAACTATTTGGCGGCCGAGATCATACAACAGTATTACATGCCTGCGACAAAATTTCAGAAGAATTAAAAAATGATCAGACCTTACAAATAACTATCAATAAAATAAAAAATTCATTAATGCACTAATACTGCAGGCTTTACCGCAGCACTGTTTGAATCATCCAATTCAGGCAGTGCTGTTTTTATTCAACTTGCCGTTCCCGCTTCCTCTTTTTTTAAAGTCAAAGAACCCTCCACCATGCTGCACATCACACCATATATACTGTGCACATTCCATAATGTCCATCACATAAAGACACCACTTTCCTCTTTGGCTTGCTGCTTTTGTGTTTCAGCCCATAACCAGGGTAAAATGAAAGAAACTGCAATTAAACATTGATTGTGGATAATTTTTTTGATAAACTGTTAGTAATCTGTGGACAAATACACAAGTGGAAAAAAGCTGTGAATTCTGTTGATAACTTTAACCCATTATCAACAGAGTTATCTACAGGGCTCAGCCCCCTGTGGATACTATTTTTTGAGAGTTTTAAACATTTCCACAGTGCCTAATACTAATACTACTAAGAGATTAATGAAGAAGAGGTAGAAGGAGCGCGTATTATTTTATGAAATTTACATCAACAAAAGAGAATTTGCTGGCTGGCATTAACACTGTGCAGAAAGCAATTTCTAATAAAGGAACTATTCCAGTGTTAACTGGTATTTATTTAAAAGCAGAAAATAATCGTCTGATGTTTGCTGCAACAGATCTGGAAATTGGCATTACCTGCAGTGAACCAGTACAGGTAATCGAAGAAGGACATGCTGTGATTCCGGCCCACTTTTTTTCCGAAATTGTCCGTCGATTGCCAAACACCAATCTGATTTTTTCCTATGATGATGAAGCTGTATCCATGAAAATTGAATATGACCATGCCGAAACCAACATTAAATGCTGGCGCGGCGAAGAATTCCCGGGCGTTGCTGTTTTAGAGGACGGACATATGTTTACGGTCAATCCGGCGGTATTCAAATCGCTGGTAAAACAGACAGGGTTTTGCGCCAACCTCAACGATACCCGCCCAATCTTTACCGGAGCCCTTTTAGAAACCGATGGCAATAATTTAACCATGGTGGGTACCGACAGTCATCGTCTGGCAGTAAAAAAATGCAAAATTGACAATCTGACCAACGAAAACTTTAAAATTGTTGTGCCGGTGAAATCTTTAAATGAAATCAGCCGCATTTTAAAAGAGGATGCCGAAGATGTTCTGACCATTCGCTGCAACGGACGGCAAATCAGCTTTGAAAGCGGAGAAATTCGTCTGTTGTCCCGTTTGATTGACGGTGCATTTCCAAATTATCGTCAGGTAATTCCTGATGAATACGAAATTTTGATGAAAGCAAAGAAAAAGACACTGCAGGAATCCATTGAACGGGCAAGCTTGTTTGTGCCGGACAGAGATAGCTCCAGTGTACTGCGGTTTAATATCAGTGACAGCAATCTGAATATCGTTTCCAAATCGGAATACGGTATGGTAAACGAAAATATTAACGTCTACACAGAAGGCAATGAGTTATCCATCTTGTTCAATGCCAAATATTTGCTGGATGCCTTTAAAACCATGGACTTTGACGATCTGGATATCCATTTGGGAGGATCTTTAAGCCCTGCCATCTTCCGTCCATTGAACGATGAAAGCTATTTGTATTTGCTGCTTCCATTAAGAGGATAAGAACCAGAGCCTATATACATGTTAAATTTAAGCGGTCTTGTCCGTTGGGCAGGGCCGTTTTTTTGTTGTGTGAAAATTTTATTCATGTTAAAATATAAAGCTAGAGAAAACAGGCATATCAACGGGTGATAAAAATGGAGGAAAGGAGGCGCGTATGGAACAAACAAAGAAAATGTTGTGCAGTGTTCTGTTATTTTTTATATTATTTAGCCTGCTGCTCCCTACCGTTGCCTTTGCCGATATGGGGCCGAAGCCTCGTGTCCATATAATTGTAGAAAATCCACCGGAAGAATATTATCTGGATTTGCTGACGAAGAATGATGCTAGGGTGTGGGAAGATGAAGCTAGCATTGAGGCATCCCTGCAAAATTTAACCATTAGCGATACTGTTTTCAAGGCATTTTATTCTCTGGAATCTGAAGGCTGGTATCCATTGCATGTACAACAGGAACAGTTTCAAAGTTATATGTTTGCTTATTCAGATTTTCAGGGAAGTTTACAAGAAAATGGAACAATACAGCATCAATTATCCATATTTGGAAATGAAAAAATTTTTCGTATTATTTTAGTGACAGCAGATGGTGTAACTAAAATTTCAGACGAGATAAAGACAACTGTTATTTGGCCGACGATCACATTTGATGCAGAAACAGGCGAAGTTAAAAAAACGTCAGATTGGTTTATTTACTTTATGCAATTTGCCATCACCTGCACCGGTACGCTGATATTGGAAGGCATTTTGCTGATTTTATTCCAACTGTTGTCCAAAAGAAATCTAAAACTATTTTTTGCAGTCAATATCCTGACCCAGATAGGGTTATCGCTTTTGGTAGGTATATCTATGATACAAAAAGGACCGTTGGACGCTATGATTGTGATGTTTCATGTAGAAGTTGTGATTTTGGCAGCAGAAACCATGATTTATCGCAGCTGTATGGATACAGGCAGCATAGACCGCATCACCGTTTATGGTATCAGTGCCAATTTAATCAGCTGGATAATCGGCACCTACTTTTTATACGATTTATTTTATTTTTTAGCAAAATTTATGTAATATTAAATTATGAAAGAAATTTTTGGTAGTGCGCAGAAATTTTTTTATAAAAAAAACTATGAATGATTTCTGAACGATGAAAAATTTTCGCAGAACAAGGCGGCTTCAAAAATGGAGAAGTGAGACAATACAAATGGTATGCGAACGAGCCATTTTTGAAACAACGTAGTTATGCGGAAATTTAGCAAGTTCGTTTCAAGGAAGGAGGTATCCCAGCCATGTATCTACAAACCATCCACCTATTCAACTACCGCAATTATCAAAATCAGGAACTAAGCCTGAACCGCGGCATCAATGTGCTGATTGGGGCTAACGGGCAGGGCAAGACCAATCTGCTGGAGGCTATTTATTATCTGGCAGCAGGCAATAATTTCCGGGGCAATAAAGATATGGAGCTGATTCGCTGGGATGCGCCTTATTTTCGACTGCTGGGGCAGATGAAGAAGGCCGGCAGCGACCGCATGTATGAACTGGAAATCTACGTGGATAAAGAGAAGAATAAGCAGCTTAAGATCAACGGTGTCAAATACAAGAGTATGTCAGAGCTGCATAATTATCTGCGGGCGGTGTTGTTTTCGCCCGATGATTTAAAAATTGTAAAAGGTTCTCCGGCAGAGCGGAGAAAATATCTGGATGCCGGTTTGTGCCAGCTGGACAAAAGCTATCATCGCCTGATTCGGGATTATGAACGCATTGTGCAGCAGCGCAACAATCTGTTAAAAGAGCTGCAGTATCGACAGCAGAACAAAAGTCAGCTGGCAGTCTGGAATCAATATTTGGTGGAATATGGCAGTCATATTATTTTTAAACGGCTGCAATATTTAAAAATGCTGGTGCCCATGGCCAGGCGGGTGCAGCAGGAGCTGACAAAGCAGCAGGAACGATTTACTGTAACCTATCATTGTTCTATGGGAGCCATCGGCGATTTTTCTGTAGAGCAGATTGGCAAGCTGTTTGCCAATATCATAGAGCAGCGGCAGGGGGAGGAAATTGTGCGGGGTACTACCCTGTGGGGCCCCCATCGGGACGATTTAATATTTTATCTCAACGGAGCAGATTTAAAGCGATACGGCTCGCAAGGGCAGCAGCGCACCGGTATCTTGTCATTAAAAATGGCCGAATTACAGACCTTTTATCAATATCATCAGGAGTATCCCTTATTGCTGTTGGATGATGTGATGAGTGAATTAGATGACGACAGACGACAGTATCTATTGAATTTGGTGAAAAAAAATGAAATACAGACAATCATCACTGGTGCAAATATCGAAATGTTGACGGAAGAAATAGCAAAAGACGAGATATTTTATATACAGGAAGGGAAAATTATTAAGTGAAGGATTCTAAGCCTTTAATTGCAAAATATTAAACTTTCTGCTATAATATAAAAGTGTAAAAACAGAATAAAAAAATAAAAAACAAGGGTTATTTTAAACGGAATTTTTTATGAAATACAGGCTGTACAGATTGATTGTTTTGTGTTTTAAAATATCCCTGGTTTTTTTGTTGAAAAAAATCAGCAAAATCCTGTTTTTTAGGCTGATACAGAATCTATTTCAGAATCTGTTTTTATGATCAAGAACGAAATGGAGGAACGAAACGTGGCTGAACAAAAGCAAGGCAATTATGGTGCTGAGCAGATTCAGGTGCTGGAAGGACTGGAAGCGGTTCGTAAGCGTCCTGGTATGTACATAGGAACAACCGGTCCCGATGGTCTGCATCATCTTGTGTATGAAATTGTAGATAACAGTATTGACGAAGCGCTGGCTGGTTACGGCAAAGAGATTGAAGTAACCATTCATGCGGATAACAGCATTACCGTACTGGACTTCGGTCGTGGGATTCCGGTAGAAATGCATCCTAAAATGGGACTGCCTACTGTAGAAGTGGTGCTGACTGTGCTGCATGCCGGCGGTAAATTTGGCGGCGGCGGGTATAAAGTATCCGGCGGTCTGCACGGCGTAGGGATGTCGGTAGTAAATGCCCTCTCTACTTCTTTGGAGGTAGAAATCCGCCGGGACGGCAAGCTGTACCGGCAGGAATATCATCAGGGGCACACTGCCAGCCCTTTGGAAGTGGTGGGCACTGCAGAGGATACCGGTACAAAGATTCACTTTATTCCAGACCCTACTATCTTTACAGAAACAACAATTTATGATTTTAAAGTATTGAAAAAACGGTTAAAGGAACTGGCCTTTTTAAATAAAGGTTTGCGCATTACTCTGCGTGATGAACGGGAAGGCCAGGAGCAGGAAGAAGTTTATCTGCAGACCGGCGGTATCGTTGACTTTGTGCAGTCGTTGAACAACAATAAAGATGCACTGAACGATGTGATTTATTTTGAAGGGGAACGGGACGGTGTGCAGGTGGAAATCGCTCTGCAGTATACCGATACCTATACTGAAAACATTCTGTCCTTTGCCAATAATATTCACACCCATGAAGGCGGTACCCATGAAACAGGGTTTAAAACTGCTTTAAATCGTGTGATCAACAGTTATGCCCGTAAAAATAATATCTTAAAGGATAATGAAGATAATCTGACCGGCGATGATATCCGCGAAGGTATGACAGCCATTATCAGCGTAAAAGTGCCGGAGCCTCAGTTTGAAGGACAAACCAAAACCAAGCTGGGCAACAGCGAAGTACGCGGTATTTGCGACACTATCACCGGCTCCAATATGGCGCAGTTTATGGAAGAAAATCCATCGATTGCGAAAAAAATGATTGAAAAATCCAGAAACGCTGCCCGCGCCAGAGAAGCTGCCCGCAAGGCCAGAGAAATGACACGGCGCAAAAACGTGCTGGAAAGCACTTCCTTACCGGGCAAACTGGCCGATTGTTCCTCAAAAGAGTCAGCTAAATGCGAACTGTTCCTGGTGGAAGGGGACTCCGCCGGCGGCTCTGCCAAAAGCGGACGGGACAGAAACTATCAGGCTATTCTGCCATTGCGCGGCAAAATCTTAAACGTAGAAAAAGCCCGCTTGGATCGGGTGCTGGGCAGTGAAGAAATCCGTAATATGATTACTGCCATGGGCACAGGCGTGGGCAATGACTTTGATATCAACAAAGCGCGGTATCACAAACTGATTCTGATGACCGATGCCGATGTCGACGGCGCTCACATCCGTATTCTGCTGCTGACCTTCCTGTTCCGCTATATGCGTCCGTTGATTGATGCCGGTTATGTATATGTGGCGCAGCCGCCACTGTACGGTATCAGACGGGGCAAACAGATTGAATATCTGTATGACGATGCTGCGTTGGACCGTTATTTAGAAGAAAACGGCAAAGACAGAGATAAAATTGATATTCAGCGGTACAAAGGTTTAGGGGAAATGAATGCAGAACAGTTGTGGGAAACTACCATGAACAACGAAACCAGAACCCTGCTGCAGGTTACCATTGACGATGCAGCAGAGGCTGACCGTCTGTTGAATATGCTGATGGGCGATAAAGTAGAGCCGCGGCGCAACTTTATCACCAGCAATGCCAAATATGTAAAAAATCTGGACATTTAGGAGGTGCTCGAAATGGAATTGGAATTTAATCATGGAAAAATTCTGCCTACCGTTATGGAAAACGAGATGCAGGATGCTTTTATCGACTATGCCATGAGCGTTATCACCAGTCGGGCGCTGCCTGATGTGCGCGACGGCTTAAAACCGGTACACCGCCGTATTTTATTCTCTATGTATAAAAACGGTATGACACCGGATAAAAAACATAAAAAATCGGCCCATATCGTTGGGGACGTACTGGCCAAGTATCATCCTCACGGCGACAGCTCTGTGTATGATGCTATGGTGCGTCTGGCGCAGGACTTTAACATTCGCTATCCATTGGTGGACGGGCAGGGGAACTTTGGTTCGGTAGACGGCGACTCCGCCGCTGCCATGCGTTATACCGAAGCAAGACTGGCGAAAATCACACAGGAGGCATATCTTGCCGATCTGGACAAAGATATCATTGATTTTGTACCGAATTTTGATGAGACAGAAAAAGAACCGGCAGTTCTTCCGGTAAGGATTCCGAACCTTCTGCTGAACGGTGCGGAAGGAATCGCAGTTGGTATGGCAACCAGTATTCCGACACATAACCTGGGTGAGATTGTGGATGCGGTTAAGGCATACATGAAGAACAATGACATCACTACAAAACAGTTGATGAAGTACATCAAGGGACCGGATTTCCCGACAGGCGGGATCGTCGTCAATAAAGATGATCTGGCAGAGATTTATGAGACCGGAACCGGAAAGATCAAGATTCGTGGAAAAGTAGATGTGGAAGAGATAAAAGGTGGACGGAAGAAGATCGTCATTTCCGAAATCCCGTACACCATGATCGGAGCCGGAATCGGTAAATTTCTGAACGATGTCTGCAATCTGGTGGAGACAAAGAAGACCAGTGACATCGTAGACATTTCCAATCAGTCTTCCAAGGAAGGAATCCGTATTGTAATTGAAGTGAAGCGTGATGCAGATGTGGACAACCTGATCAACATGCTTTATAAAAAGACCAGACTGGAGGATACTTTTGGTGTCAATATGCTTGCGGTAGCCGATGGCAGACCGGAAGTACTGGGACTCAAACGTATCATCGAACATCATGTAGATTTCCAGTTTGAACTTGCAACCAGAAAATACAAAACGCTGCTGAAAAAAGAGCAGGATAAAAAAGAAATCCAGGAGGGTCTGATCAAGGCGTGTGATGTGATCGACCTGATCATTGAGATCCTGCGTGGAAGCTCGTCCATCAGGGATGCAAAAGAATGTCTGACAACAGGTGCGACAGAGAAGATCAAGTTTAAGTCGAAAAG
>OGPA01001642.1_pt1 | contig 17973 bp, 12 predicted proteins | sample 1552841 | NCBI WGS metagenome assembly OGPA01 (sample SAMEA2579916, study PRJEB22360) | human gut metagenome | reverse complement strand
GATTCGGTTCCTGTAGTTTTGAATTTACACAAAATTGTGGATAGTCCCTAAAGAAAAGAGCCGTAAGTGTGTATGACCTACGGCTCTTTTTATTGTTTGATTTGTCTTCTCGTATTAAACTGGTATATAGATCTATTTCATATTTAATACACTTCTCTCGTCACTGATTGTCGACTTTCCTGGAGTTGACTTACGTGTGCAATAATCAAACTCTGCTGATTTATCACCAGAAAACGATTTCCATTTCAGTTTCAGTTTAACCGTTTTACCATTCGTATCTGGTAGTTTAGCCAGATTAAATGCAACCAATCCGTCTCCTTCGATTCCATGAACATCACCATAAGCATTGTGACGGAATTCCACTTCATACGGATTTGCAGGGTCTTCGCTTACCAGCAGGTTTACAAAATGAGCCTTACTGCGATCTCCCCATAATGTTCTGAAACGAAGTGTCAAATAACCGTCTTCTGCAATTGTAACCCAGTCCTTAAGCATTTCGACAGGATCGGTACCATACACAGAGTCATTTTCTACTCCAAGATCCGGAGCTATTTGTTTGGTCAGGATACTGTCTATCCAATTCACGTACACAGCTTTGCTGTATCCTTCACTCGGCTTATCTACGAGCCTGCAATTAACCAAAGCTCTTACCTCCTTGTCGCCATAAGGAGAAGAAGTTATGTTTACAGGGAATAATGTTGTAGTATCATCCAGTTGTAGGAAAAATGAATCATTGCTAACCGGCTTTACAGTTACAAGAGCATTTGCCCGCCAATTGCCACCATAGTAGTAATCATCATCATCCAAACAAGATTGGAAGGTTAGAGAAGTGAATAGAACTCCCGTGGCCATTAAAAATAATTTCAACGTCTTCATAGCTTAATATCACTAAATTATTAATTGTTATATGAATGAAGATGGATAAGAGCTTGAAAATGCTGCAAAGGAGAATAATAAAATATATTAATAGCATTCTTGCCCGCCACTTTGTAAATTGCAAAAACGATAGCCCATGAAATACCGAAAGCAACAACCGCTGCCAATGGAATCTGCAAGCCAAGAGGAACACCGATATCTTCTTTACCAACATAAATACCGGGGCAGTCATCATTACAACATTCAGGGAGTTATAGGTAAAGAACAGTTCCAGTTGTTCATCTGTGAAATCCGGCAAAGAAGTTACATGACGGAATCCCAAAAAGGTAACGGCATATCCGATAAGGAACATCGGAACACCTATAGCTAGTATCTTACTTACCGGCCAATCCTGTTTACGCAAGTAATGGCCTAGCAATAAAGCACCGGTAATCATAACAAAGAGGGGTACACAAGGACGAAGTAGTGCTCCATAAGTGGCACCCCAGAATTTAATATCTGCAATATTAGCTGGGACATCTCCTGGATAAAAGTTAAAAGGATCAGCACAATGACAACATACGACAGTAAACATAGCGACAAACCGCATCACATCCAGCCACACCACATGCGGCTTTACGGAAAGAATAGTTTTGTTTTCTATAAGATTTAAAAGTTGATATAAGATTGTTTTACATTATTGTTTAGTGTAATTGTAAATATCATTGATTTTGTAGAGCATCAAGCAGGAGGGTGATATTGACTGTAAATAATCTAACGGAAATAGCCAGCAAAATAATTCCAAAGAATTTACGTATGATATAGATACCGCCTTTACCTAGTAAGCATTCCACTTGCTTGGTCATACGCACCACAAAATAAACCCAAAGCATATTCAGAATTAGCGCTACGACAATATTGACACTGGCATATTCTGCCCTCAAAGATAATAAGGTAGTAAACGAACCTGCACCGGCCAATAAAGGAAAGACAAGGGGTACAAGTGTTGCTTCCTTGATAGGTCCCGTATTTTTAAAGATTTCAATATCGAGAATCATTTCAAGTGATAACAAAAAGATAACAAACGCCCCGGCCACGGCAAACGACTCTATGTCTACATGGAACAGTTTCAGTAAAAAGTCACCGGCATAGAAAAAGCCGATCATTAACAGAAAAGAGATAACCGTTGCCTTCAGGGCATTCACCTCTTTTCCTTTATCTTTCAAATTAATAATAATAGGAATAGAACCGATAATATCAATTACAGCAAACAGTACGATAAAGGCACTGATCATTTGTTGGAAATTAAAATCTTCAAACATAACTAACCTTCCCTTTAGAATAGAATAATAACTAATTTTGTGAAGATAACATTTTTTTGTTATATGACAATTTTTGTAACCATGAATCTTCCTATAATTGCTGATTATTAATAATTATAATATCTTTGCTGCGAACAATCAGGAACCTGATATGAGGTTTTAAACTTAAATGTTATGGGAATAGTAATTGGTATAGACGTAGGAGGGAGCACTACCAAAATAGTAGGTATCGACGGGAAGGATATAAAGAATCCGATGTTTGTCAGAGCTACCGATCCTGTTACCTCATTATTCGGTGCATTCGGTAAATATTTATATGATAATGATATAGCCTTGTCGGCAGTCGAAAAGGTAATGCTAACAGGTGTTGGTAGCGCTTATATAAATCAACCGTTATACGGTCTGCCTACTGCCAAAACCGACGAATTCCTGGCGAATGGTCTGGGTGCACAATATCTGACCCGGTTAGATAAATTGATCGTTGTCAGCATGGGGACCGGGACTTCTTTTGTCAAAGTGGAAGGAGAGAAGATAGAGCATATTGGTGGTATAGGAATCGGAGGCGGAACGGTATTAGGATTATCCAAATTACTTCTTAAAACACAAGATATACGTCAGGTCGTGCAGCTGGCCCTAAAAGGCGATATAACAAACATTAATCTGCAAATACAGGATATATGTAATATTCCACTTCCAGGACTGCCTTTGGATGCAACGGCTTCTACATTTGGGAAAGCTGATGCCAACACTTCACAAGAGGATGTTGCCCTGGGTATCATTTATATGGTACTTCAATGTATTGGTCAGTCCGTAATATTAGCAGCTTTAAACAGCGATATACATGATTTTATTCTGATCGGAAATCTAACCAAATTACCTCAATGCGAAAGTATCTTCCCCAAACTCGAGGCTATGTATAATACTCGTTTCCATATTCCGGAATATGCAGAATATCGTACAGCTATAGGAGCGGCACTTACCTATATAAATAAAAGAGAATATATGAAGTGATTTAATATAAAAAGGGTCGGAAACGTTTTTTATTTCCGATCCTTTCCTATTATATTAACCGAAATATAATCCTTGTTGAATACCGTTACTTACAAATACCTGCCCATTCTTTCGTTGTATAAAAACCTTATTTTCACGGGCGAGCCATCCAATAGCTAAAGTGGTGTCTTCGTGACTCAGATCAATCAATCGACTCAATTCGGGGATTGATAATTCTCTTCCCTTATTCAACTCGTGCCAAACTTTACCGGCATGCTCTCCGATCTTTTCTAATTCCATAATCGTAACATTTTTGATAAAATAGATTTACTCTTTTATATAAAACAAAAGAAAGTGTATTCTGTTCATTTCGTTTTTCTTCTGAATTTTCTGCAAAGTACAAGGTTTTGACCGGATTGATCAATTCCTATTATTGGGTTTCTATGTTCTGTTTTTGCGATTATTCATTGTATAAAAATCAAATGTACTATCTTTGAAAATCATAAATCTGAACAGTATGGAGGAAAACATGCCTATATTTGATATTCCTACGGATTTTATTGCCAGTGACAATATTACGGGAGAGATATTGAAACGATATGTCAATTACTCTAGTAAAATGAAAGCCGTACTTTTTGCCTTATGTGTAAAGGGTAAAGTGCGTATTACACTGAATTTATCCGAACATACGATCAAACAAAATGATTTCCTGACACTTACTCCAGACAGTTTCATACAGATCAATGAAGTTTCACAGGATGCCCACTTTTATTACGCCTGCTTTTCCCGAGAATTCATGGATAGTAATAACCTGATCCTGACTACAATCAGGCTGCTTCCTATGTTGACAGAATACCCTGTTATAAACTTGTCGGAAGACCTTACACAACTCTATCTGGATGTTTTCAAGCCTCTTTTACATGCCTATTCTCTCCCTTGTACTCTGGAGAATAAAGATATCATTAAGTCCATATTCACCATCTTTATACAGGGCACGGCTGAGCTATACAAAAATCATGGGAAATGGAAAAATCCGTTCCATACCCGGAGTAAGGAAATATGCCGGGAATTTATAAAACTGGTCATGTCCCATTACACTACCCAGCGTAATGTAGCCTTTTATGCAGAACATTTGGGAGTTACCGTTTCTCATTTTTGTTCGACCATAAAAAAGGAAACGGGTAAGACTGCATTGGAAATCATCACAGCCATTGTGTTGATGGATATTAAAGCACAATTAAAATCGACTGATCTGCCGACAAAAGAGATTGCCTTTTCGTTAGGATTCAATAACATGTCTTTCTTTAACAGGTATTTCAAAAGACATACAGGAATGACACCCCAGGAATTCCGCAACAGCTAATACGATTAAGATTTAAGTAAACGGATAATATCTTCCATACGGATCATTTCGAAACCTTCCAGAGTAGGAAGGATTACCTGACGTTTTTCAGTTTCGATTCGCGAAGACTTTCTTCCAGTATTTTCTTCCGGTTGAATATTTCCCGGTTTATAATATGTTACTGTACTTTATTTACAGCCAGTATCAGTTCCTCATAACGATAATATACAATAAAAATCCCTTGTTCCAGCAATTATCTGAAACAAGGGGTTCTTATTTATCTATGGAAGATATTAAAACTTACATATATTTAGGTCTTTATCGACTAATAAGCCATCAATAGATTTCAGATTGAATTTTACTTTGCGTTTTGCTTTCAGTTTTAGGACAAACAGGTCGGTTGTTCCTTCTAGTGTTTCTTTGTCACCGAGATTTACAAAAGTAGGATACAATGCTTTCTGACCGTTTGTATGCAGACGGTCGTAAGTAAGATTTTCCATTGTTTTCAGATTCAACGGTTCCACTCCGACAAATTCATAATCCTGTTGATCATAAGGCAAGGCAAAGCTTAAAGCGTTGACAGCTTTCAGATCTGTTCCTTTTACCTTTACTTCTACGATTTCGTCTTTATTATACATCTGCTTCGGAGTACTGATCTCAATTGTGCCGGAAACCTTCTCTGTCCCCAGGTTTTCTATACCACCATCCAACTGAGTGGTAACAACTGAAATATCATAAGCATCGATCAAACCGTTCTGGTTAATATCTCCTGCACTGACATAGTCGAAATCACTGTCACCTTTACGAAGACCAGTATAGTTCATATATGAAGTCAGGTCGTTATTATCGATCTTCTTGTCCTTATTGATATCACCCGGCAGATAGCTTTCGGTTCCAGGAATTTTAAATACATACAATTCACGGCCTGAACCATAATTACCAACACCTTCGGTCACATTTAGTTTAATGTAACGTGCTTTGGGTTTATCCTTGAATTCGAAGATTTTGACATCACCGTTACGTTCGAAGCGGAAAGAGTCCACCGGAATCCAGTTTTCTTTATCCATACTATATGAAACGAAACCTCTCAGCATTGTACCATTGCCACCATCCTGACGAGACAAATAATGGAATTTATCCAGTTGATTAATTGTACGAAGATCGATAATCATATCAAACGGTATAGCATTCTTACGATATTTCGTATGGAACATATCGCCCAGTTCGGCAAAGTCAAATAAACGGAAAATCTCGAAACCTTCCTGTTCTTCGGCTGTCACTTCACCGCGAATACCTTGGATGGCAAATTCCAACGGATTGGATTTTGTTTTCGTACTGAAAGTATTCCAGTTTGAATGACCTTCTTTGTTTACGGCACGAAGTTTGAATGTGTAATCCGTTTCGGCTTCCAGTCCATCGAATAACAGTTCTGTATTCCTTATAGTAGTATACAACATGTTATTGAATTCGATTTCGTAGTAGTCGGCATTGTTTACCTTATTCCAAGTCGGTTTTAAGGTATAAGCTTCGACATTTTCGGCAGTAATCTGTCCGTTCGGGGCAGTCAGCGTTCCGGTGGTTACTTTCTGCGTATTTGCCGTATTGAAGTTATAACCTTCAACGTTCAATGTAATTTCATCGGAGGTAATATCGGTAGAAGCCAACTTCACCAGTAACTGCGGATTCTTTATTATCATGAGTTTTTCAAACTCGCTATCTTTAGTAGCGAACTTATTCAGGTTCGGGGCTGCATCATAGAAGTATGCGTTTTTTGCATTTTGGAACTCTGCCATTGAACGTGCCTCTGTCAGTTTTACTTTGTTCTTACCCACTTTGGCTGCAAGCTTTTTAGGCATTTCAGATACGTTGATCCGCAGTTCGGTCGCTTTTTCTTTTACAAAACCGCTAAAGTCACCCACAGTCGGATGAATTGTGATCACCACATTGTTCTTACCGTCAACCTTCGATTCGATCAGCGTAGTTGTACCTTTTCCTAATTTGTATGCTTCTGTAAGTCCATCGTCATCATATTCAGTAAATGAGCTGTTACCGGCAGGATAGAATTCATAAATACGTAGATTCTTATTGATTTCAGAAACATTATTGTTCGGGTTGGTCATTGGTATGATCGCACCGCTTTTCACGAATACTGGAAGTTTCCAAAGTGGGGAAGCGAAGTTATTGATAACACAATTGCCTTCATATTTTTCTCCGGTGAAGTAATCGACCCAAACTCCTTCGGGCAAATAAATACCGTCGCGAATATCATTTCCTTTTTCATCTACTTGTGTTTCCTGATAGATAGGAGCGACCAGGAAATAGGGACCGTACATAAACTGATATTCAGTAGCCTTTCCATAGGTGTAAGGATTTGGATATTCCAGGAACATCGCACGGATCATCGGTTTGCCGTCAACAGCTTCTTTCGCGATACTGTAAGCATAAGGCATCAGTTCCGATTTCATTTTCAGATACCAACGGTTAATAGAAGTGGCCGGTTCGCCAAGAGCATGCGGATATTTCTCATTCGAACCCCAACCGTCCATATTCAGTTCCATTGGTGTCCATGTCTTCCACTGGAAATCGCGTGTATTCATTGCCAGATTTTTACCACCAAAGATACCGTCCATATCAGAGGTAATATTGGGTTGTCCGGACAGTCCGGAGCCGATATAAGTCGGGATATGGAAGCGGATATATTCCCATTGTCCACCCGTCTGGTCACCTGACCAGATACCGGCATAACGTTGTGTTCCGGCCCAACCATCCAGAGAGATGATAAACGGACGGGCATCGTTACCATAATAAGGCATGATATGACCAACATCAGCTACACCGTTCAGACCGAATGAATAACCATCGCCTACCCATGCCACATCTGTCTTAAGTACACGCACGCCGGCATCGCGAACCTCTTTCACTATGTCGCGTTGCAACAGTGCACTCACTTCGGGCTTCGGATGCAGATCCGATTGTGTCCAAAGGCCTATTTCCACTCCATTTTTATGGGCATAATCGGCAAGGTTTTTTAGATTCTGGATATTTCCATCCAGTGTTTCCGTTTGTCCGTATCCGGCGCCATAACCATCGTTTGGTAATAACCATCCGAGCGGCATATCATAGTTTTTATAACGGTCGATCACAGCACGGGCAGAGAACTGGTAATTATCCTTTTCTCCGTTCAACGATTCTTTAACACCGCCATTGTCCTTCTGACTTTCCTTATAACGTTTGCCGTCTTCAAAAAGAATACCTTTCTCATCTTCAACCCAATAGTCACGATTGTAGGCATTCAGGTGTCCCTGATAGAAACCAAACTTAGGCAATAATACCGGATTACCTGTCAACTGATAAAAATCATTTAACAAGGCCACAGGTCCGTCACTGATCATATAAAAAGCATCCAGGTAATCAGTGTCGTGGGATAATGTTACGATACCTTTTTCTGCTGCACCAAAATCATATTTACCTTGTTTAAAGGTGTGCCACATAAAGCCATAACCATTGGTAGACCAGTAATAGGGAGTAGGAGAGGCCACACCGCCATCAGTCCAGCTATTTTGATTTTCTATAGCTATCGCTTTACCCTTATGGGAGAAACGCCCGTTCTGAACACCACCGCCATAGAAATATTCCCCGGGGTTCTCTTTCAGAGTGAGAACCGTTTTTCCTTTCTCAAAAAGGATCGGTTTCACTTCTTCCAGAACCACTTTATCGGTTTTAAGATTGGAGACTTTCAACAAAGACGTGTTTTTATCCAATTCTAGTTTTACTTTATCCGTACTGATAAAAATACAATTATTGTCTTCTTTCAGGGTTAACGAAGTTAGCGGTTTTCTGGGATTATCGACCAGTATTTGTGCTTCCGGTTTAGCTTCCGGATCACGTATGATACCTCCGTTTATATCCTGGAATACACGGAAGATGTTTTCTCCATAAAAGTCAAAAGCCATTCTTTGATTATCAGAGAACTGGATTTCGATGGTTGTAGAATTGATTTGTTTCGCTCCGACTATTTTCTTAGCCTGTTGCATTTCCATACAGATATTATCTGCTTTTTGTATGGCTTGCATGGACAAGGGCGAAAACAGCGGAAAGGCTAAAGCTAATATCAGCACTTTCTTTTGTTTCAGTTTTTTGATAGAATCATTCATGTTATTAAATGTTGTTTTAACGTATAAAATCTTTTAAACAACAAACTTACGGGATATAATTTTCATACGCAAGAATTTACAATATATCCTACAAGAAAATACTAACAATCAAGCATTGAAGGGGCATTTGAACAAAACAACTACACCTGTATCGACACCTCATGGAATTTAGGGATAAGATGAAAGAAAACAGAAATATACTTTCTAATATTCCGAAAACTTCCTGAAGAGTTGAAAGATAAATCGTCTGAAAAATAAATTATTCTTTCGGCAGGAAATAAAATTATCATATATTGTGATAATTTATTCGTACATATTATGCCAATGCTTTATCATAATATATGACAAAAGAATATTATAAAATGTGATAAGATACTGGCATATATTATACAAAAAAGGAGTCCCGAATGGAACTCCTTTTTGTTGTATTGGATTATATCCGGCTGTTATCCTATCATCTGAACGCTACGTTTAATGAATTGGCTTAACGCTTCACCTTTCAGCATACCGTTAGCTAATAAAGCCAAGTCGATCAACTGGCTGACCAGCTTGTTGCTACCGGCATATTCTGCCAGGATTGCATTACGTTGTGAAGATAGTTCGTCGATCTTATGATTTGTATTCGTCATATCTTCTTTTTCTTCAGAAGTGATCTCTTCCTCTTTCTTCTTGCTTTGTGCTTCGCGCAAATCAGTCTGGCGAGCTTTCCAGCCTTTCAGATCGGCGAGGATCGGTTTCAATTTGTCTTCGCAGTTCTGTTCTTCTTCGGAAAGTACTTTCTTAACCAATTCGTGATCTGTATTCAATACCAGATTATAGTTGTCCGGCATCTCACCGTAGAATGACATACCCGGCTGCATAGCGGACATTTCACGCATTCGGCGCATATATTCACTCTGGGTCAGCATCACCGGATTGGAGTTTTCACCCAATGCTTCGAAAGTAACGATAAAGTCAGTCTTTTCGATCTTCGGTAGCTGGCTTTTGAACATTTCCTGTAAAGCATTCTTTTGATCTTCGTTCAGTGTTACCTGGTTTGCATTTTCCTTACGAATCAGATTGTCGACCGTATCGCTGTCCACACGAACAAAATGAGTCTTTTCAAACTTCTGTTCCATTTGGCTGATAGCATGAATATCCAGTTGGCCGTCCATGATCAAGACGCTGTATGCCTTTTCTTTGGCAGCATGGATATAGCTGTATTGGTCGTTGGCATTCGTTGTATACAAATAGATAAGATTACCTTCTTTATCTGTCTGATTAGCTTCAACCAACGCCTTATATTCTTCAAATGTATAATATTTACCATCTACGTCTTTCAGAAGAGCGAATTTAGCAGCACGATCATAGAACTTTTCATCGCTAAGCATACCATATTGGATGAAGAGTTTCAGGCTGTCCCATTTTTCTTCAAACTGAGGACGGTCGTTTTTGAACATTTCTTCCAGACGATCAGCCACTTTCTTTGTGATATGGTTAGAGATCTTTTTCACGTTCTGGTCGCTCTGCAAATAAGAACGGGATACGTTCAGAGGAATATCCGGAGAGTCAAGTACGCCGTGCAACAATGTCAGGAATTCAGGAACAATGCCTTCTACTGAATCGGTAACGAATACCTGGTTACTGTATAATTGAATCTTATTACGATGTAAATCGAGATTACTCTTGATACGTGGGAAATACAGGATGCCAGTCAGGTTGAACGGATAATCCACATTCAGATGAATCCAGAATAAAGGTTCTTCCGACATAGGATACAAATCCTGATAGAATTTTTTATAATCTTCATCCGTCATATCAGCCGGTTTGCGAACCCATGCCGGAGTGATATCGTTGATAATGTTATCTTCGTTGGTATCAACGTATTTGCCATCTTTCCATTCCTGCTTCTTTCCGAATGCGATAGGAACGGGGAGGAAGCGACAATATTTGGTCAACAGGCCGCTGATCTTTTCTTTATTCAGGAAATCCTTATTTTCGTCGTCGATATATAGGATGATATCTGTACCACGATCATCTTTCTGTGTCTCTTCCAGTGTATATTCGGGGGTACCGTCACAACTCCATTTCATAGGAACTGCACCTTCTTTGTAAGATTTGGTTACGATCTCAACTTTCTTAGAAACCATGAAAGAAGAATAGAAACCAAGACCGAAGTGGCCGATGATAGCAGCAGCATCGTTCTTATATTTTTCTACAAATTCTTCTGCACCAGAAAAGGCAATCTGGTTGATGTATTTGTCGATCTCTTCAGCTGTCATACCGATACCACGGTCGGATATCTTGATGATCTTGTCGTCAAAACTTACATGAACAGTCAGGTCGCCCAGTTCTCCTTTGAATTCACCGACAGATGAAAGTGTTTTTAATTTCTGTGTAGCATCTACAGCATTCGATACTAATTCACGAAGAAAGATTTCGTGATCACTGTACAAAAACTTCTTAATAATAGGGAAGATGTTCTCGCTTGTAACACCAATGTTTCCTTGTTTAGCCATATCGTTTATATTTTATTTATGTATTAATAATTCGTTTGACGTTACGGTATAAACAAAAAAAATGCCAGATAGGTTCTATCTGACATTTTGACTTTATAACCGACAGAAACGGCTTATGCCTGTTCTTTCTTCTGTACGGATGTTACTATTTTCTGTTCCTCCTTATTGAAGTCTACAACAATTTTGTCGCCTTCGCCAACGGAAGCGCGGATAATCAATTCGGCCATTTCGTCTTCCAGATATTTCTGGATAGCACGTTTCAGCGGACGGGCACCGAACTGTACATCGTAGCCCTTTGTGGCGATGAAGTCTTTAGCCTCATTGGTAAGAACCAACTCGTAACCCAGACCACAAACACGCTTGTAAAGTCCCTGTAACTCAATATCGATGATCTTATGGATAGCATCTTTATCAAGCTGGTCGAACATGATGATATCGTCTACACGATTTAGGAATTCCGGAGCAAAAGCTTTATTCAATGCTTTCTGAATAACGCTGCGTGAGAAATCTTTATCCATTTCACCGGCTGCTTGCGAACTGAAACCGACACCACGGCCGAAGTCTTTCAACTGGCGTGTTCCGATATTGGAAGTCATGATCAGGATCGTATTTTTAAAGTCAATTCGTCTGCCAAGACTGTCAGTCAGACGACCTTCGTCTAATACCTGCAACAACAAATTGAATACATCCGGATGCGCTTTTTCGATCTCATCGAGCAATACGACAGAGTAGGGTTTACGACGAACCTTTTCGGTCAGTTGACCGCCTTCTTCATAACCGACATATCCCGGAGGTGCTCCGATCAAGCGTGATACCGCGAACTTTTCAAGGTATTCACTCATATCAATACGAACCAATGCATCTGCCGAGTCGAACAAATATTCCGCCAACTTCTTAGCCAGATGCGTCTTACCGACACCCGTCGGACCAAGGAACATGAATGTTCCGATCGGTTTGTTCGGATCCTTCAATCCTACACGGTTACGCTGGATAGCTTTCACAATCTTCTGAACGGCATCATCCTGACCAACAACCTGCTTTTTCAAATTCTCGGCCATTTCCAGCAGTTTCAGATTTTCAGCCTTTGCTATTCGTTGAACAGGAACACCTGACATCATGGCTACCACTTCGGCAACTTTGTCTTCGTCCACTGTTTCGCGATGTTCCTGTAATTCCTGTTCCCACTTGGCTTTGGCAGCTTCCAGTTGCAGCAGGTACTGACGTTCCTTATCACGGAAACTTGCAGCCAACTCAAAATTCTGGGACTTGACGGCCGTCAGTTTTTCGGTCTTCGTTTCTTCAATCTTTGCTTCTAATTCTTCGATACTTTTCGGAACTGTAATATTAGATATATGTACGCGAGAACCAGCTTCATCCAGTGCATCGATCGCCTTATCCGGGAAGTTACGATCACTGATATATCGTTCTGTCAGCTTCACACAAGCATCCAGGGCGTCGTCAGTGTAAATCACATTATGATGTTCTTCGTAACGGGGTTTGATATTTTTTAGGATCTGCAATGTTTCTTCTGCCGTAGTCGGATCAACGATCACTTTCTGGAAACGACGTTCCAATGCACCGTCTTTCTCGATATTCTTGCGATACTCGTCGAGTGTAGTTGCACCGATACATTGTATTTCTCCACGTGCCAATGCGGGTTTCAGCATATTAGCAGCATCCATAGATCCGGAAGCCGAACCTGCACCTACAATTGTATGGATTTCATCAATGAACAGGATGATATTCGGATTCTTGGAAAGTTCGTTCAGGATCGCTTTGATGCGTTCTTCAAACTGTCCGCGATATTTTGTACCGGCTACGATAGATGCCATATCCAAACTGATCACACGCTTGTCGAACAATACGCGGGATACTTTTCGCTGGATAATACGCAACGCAAGCCCTTCTACAATAGCAGATTTACCAACACCCGGTTCACCGATCAACACCGGATTATTCTTTTTGCGGCGGCTTAGGATCTGGGCCAGACGTTCAATTTCTTTTTCACGGCCTACAATCGGGTCCAGACGATTCTCGGAAGCGGCTCGTGTCATATCCGTACCGAAATTATCTAATACCGGGGTATCGTTCGGTGATTTCGGCTGTGCTGCACCTGTACCGGAAGAGGAGCGGGAAGACTCTTTACGGGAAGAGAAGTCTTCTTCTTCTTCATCTTCGTCGTCAGTGTAACCATCACTGATTTCATCCACTTCTTCCAGTTCTTCCATGCGATTCATATCTGTTCCGTTTGCTAGATTATTGTATACATTGCGGTAGTTTATACCAACTTCGCTCAACGCTCTGGCAGCTACATTGAACTCTTCTTTCAGGATAGCCAGAAGCAGATGTTCCGTACCCGTCTCGTCTGTTCTGAACAAACGCGACTCCAGCATACTCATACGTAGCACACGTTCTGTTGTTTTACTGATAGCGATATCGTGAAGTTCGGACTCTTCCGTATCAAACGTATTTTTGATCTCTTGTTCAATTCTCTTCTTTATATCGTGTACGTTAGCGTTCAGATCACGCAATAACTGCATGGCTCTTCCTTCTCCATCGCGTATGATACCAAGCATCAAATGTTCCGGTCCGATATAACTGTTCTGAAGCCTGGCAGCTTCCTCGCGGCTATATTCAATAACGTCCATCAGTCTTTTTGAATAATTATTTTTCATACCTATATGAATCCTATCTATTATATTAATGTACTGTGAATGCAAAATTAATAAACTCTCCCTATATATCTAACAAAATTCGTGCCATTATTCCTTAAGAAAGGCTCAATATTTCTGAATAATAAAATTTCAGGGTAAAAACTTTCGTGATAAAGGGAAAAGCGTTACCTTAGTGCACTTTTTGAAAGGTGAGATATTGAGTGTAATTAATATAAAACTAAATGGTTGATCAAGACAGAATTATTAAGATTAACATCGAGGAGGAAATGAAATCAGCATACATTGATTATTCAATGTCTGTAATTGTTTCGCGCGCCCTTCCGGATGTTAGGGATGGTTTTAAACCGGTTCACCGTCGTGTGTTGTTCGGGATGAATGAATTAGGTAATACATCCGATAAACCTTATAAGAAATCTGCGAGAATTGTTGGAGAAGTTTTAGGTAAGTACCATCCACATGGAGATTCTTCCGTGTATTTTGCGATGGTTCGTATGGCACAAACATGGTCCTTACGTTATCCGTTGGTGGACGGACAAGGTAACTTTGGTTCAGTCGACGGTGACAGTCCGGCGGCAATGCGTTACACCGAAGCACGTTTGAGCAAGCTTGCCGAAGAAATGCTTCGTGATATTGACAAAGACACAGTAGACTTCCAGTTGAACTTCGATGATACGCTGAAAGAACCGACAGTACTCCCGACTCGTATCCCGAACTTGTTGGTGAACGGTGCTTCCGGTATCGCAGTAGGTATGGCAACGAATATGCCACCTCACAACATGAGTGAAGTGCTGGACGCGTCTATGGCTTATATAGATGCCCGTGGAGAAATTGATGTAGAAGGTTTGATGGAGTATGTAAAAGCTCCTGATTTTCCGACAGGCGCAACAATCTACGGCTATGCAGGTGTGAAAGATGCTTTCGAAACCGGTAGGGGACGTATTGTTCTTCGTGGTAAAGCAGAAATTGAAGTAGAAAACAATCACGAAAAGATTATCATTTCGGAAATCCCTTACCTTGTTAATAAGGCAGAACTGATCAAGTACATCGCCGACTTGGTAAACGAAAAACGTATCGAAGGTATTTCCAATGTAAACGACGAATCAGACCGTAATGGTATGCGTATCGTCGTAGATGTGAAACGTGATGCAAATTCAAGTGTAGTACTGAACAAGTTGTATAAGTTAACTGCTTTACAATCTTCATTCAGTGTTAATAACATCGCTTTGGTTAACGGTCGTCCGCGTCAGTTAAACCTGAAAGACATGATCAAGGCTTTTGTTGATCACCGTCATGAAGTCGTGATCCGCCGTACAAAGTTCGAACTGAAGAAAGCCGAGGAAAGAGCTCATATTCTGGAAGGTTTGATTATTGCTTCCGATAATATCGACGAAGTAATCGCTATCATAAAATCATCCAAGAGCCCGAATGAAGCGATCGAACGTTTGATGGAACGTTTCTCATTATCTGATGTTCAGGCCCGTGCTATTGTAGAAATGAGGCTTCGCCAGTTAACTGGACTGGAACAGGACAAATTGCGTGCTGAATACGAAGAAATTGAGAAATTGATTGCCCGCTTGAAAGATATCCTGGAAAATGAAGACACTCGTATGGTAGTGATTAAAGATGAGTTGCAGGAAATTAAAGATAAATATGGTGACGAACGTAAAACCGATATCGTATATGCTTCTGAAGAATTGAATCCGGAAGATTTCTATGCCGACGACGAAATGATCATTACGATCTCACATATGGGATACATCAAACGTACACCGTTGAGTGAATTCCGTGCTCAGGGTCGTGGAGGAGTAGGAGCTAAGGGATCAGAAACCCGCGATGAAGACTTCGTTGAATATATTTATCCGGCATCTATGCACGCAACCTTGTTGATCTTTACAGCAAAAGGTAAGTGTTACTGGCTGAAGGTATTTGAAATTCCAGAAGGCGCTAAGAATGCAAAGGGTAGGGCAATTCAAAACTTATTGAATATCGAACCGGATGATAAAGTAAATGCTTTCATCCGTGTTAAGAAACTAACAACCGATACGGAATTCATTAATTCACATTACCTGTTATTCTGTACGAAGAAAGGTGTCATCAAGAAAACATTGCTCGAGGCATATTCACGTCCGCGTCAGAATGGCGTGAACGCTATTACTCTCCGTGAAGACGATGGCCTGATCGAAGTATGTATGACAAATGGTGACAATGAAGTCTTAATCGCAAACCGTAACGGACGGGCTATTCGTTTCCACGAAAGTGCAGTTCGCGTTATGGGACGTACTGCTTCCGGAGTGAGAGGTATGACACTTGACAATGACCCCTCTGACGAAGTAGTGGGAATGGTATGTATCAAAGATAAAGAGACCGATACTGTGTTGGTTGTTTCTGAACAGGGGTATGGAAAACGTTCGGTTGTGGAAGACTATCGTATGACCAATCGTGGCGGTAAGGGTGTTAAGACACTCAACATTACTGAAAAGACCGGAAAACTTGTTGCCATTAAAAATGTTACGGAAGAAAATGATATCATGATCATTAATAAGTCTGGTATTGCTATTCGTATGAAGGTAACCGACCTGAACGTAATTGGTCGTGCAACACAGGGTGTCCGTTTGATTAACTTAGGAAAACGTAATGATGAAATAGCCTCTGTATGTAAGGTTTTATCCGAATCGGAAGAGCAGGTGAACGAAGAAAATGCTGAACAAGACGCTCAAAATGAAAACAAAGGGGAAATAACCGGTTTTGGAGGATCTGAGGATATCGCTAAGGATACTGAAGAGACAACAAATGAATAATTTAAACAAATAGAAATATTAATCTCAAATTACTATCACAATGAAACGATTATTATTAACAGTTGCATTATGTGTTGCAGCATCTGCCTCTTTCGCTCAAAAGAAAGCCGTTAAGGAGGCACAAGGAATAGCAAAAGGAGACAAAGCTGACTTCACTGAAGCCAGATCGTTAATCAAGGGTGCCCTCGAAAATCCTGAATCAAAGGATGACGCTCAGACCTGGTATGTTGCTGGCTTTATCGAAGATCAACAGTTCAGTGCAGAGAGAACTAAACAAATTCTCGGACAACAACCGAACGAACCCGTTATGTATGATGCATTGATCGCTATCCTTCCTTATTTTAAGAAGGCTTACGAACTGGATCAGCTTCCTAACGAAAAAGGTAAGATCAAACCGAAATATACAAAAGACATCAAGAGCATTTTGAGTGCTGACCATGTATATTATTTCAACGGTGGTGCTTACTACTTCGATCAGAAAGATTATAAGAAAGCATACGATTTCTTCAACCAGTACCTGGAAATCTCTGAATTACCAATGTTCGAAGGAACTCAGACAGCAGAAAAAGACTCTACATTCATGACTGTTCAGTTCTATGCAGCCGTAGCTGCTACTCAATTGGGTGATTCTCCTACAGCTATCAAAGCTTTGGAACGTGCAAAAGACACAGACTTCAGACAGAATGACGTTTATCAGTATTTGTGCTACGAATATCAGCAGGCTAAAGACACTGTAAACTTCGAAAAGACACTAGAAGAAGGTATGGCTAAGTTCCCGAACGAAGAATATTACCTGATGAACCTGATTAACAACTATATCTATTCAGGAAGAAACGAAAAAGCTATCGAATACCTGAACACAGCTATCGCTAAGGATGCTAACAATTCTCAGTTATATCACGTAATGGGTATGGTTTACGAAACAGGTTTGAAAGATTATGCAAACGCCGAAAAATATTTCTCTAAAGCATTGGAACTGAAACCGGATGCAGTAGAATCTCTGTCAAGTCTTGGCCGTGTATATTACAACCAGGGTGTAAACAAACAAGGTGAAGCTAACATGATCAACGACAGCAAGAAATATCAGGAAGAACTGACAGTTGCTAAAGATCTTTTCAAGAAAGCTCTTCCTTATTTCGAAAAAGCTCACCAGCTGAAACCTGAAGAATCAGAATATATGATAGCTTTAAGAGGTATCTACTATAATCTGAACATGGGTCCGGAGCTGGAAGCTATCGAGGCTGAAATGAACAAATAATAATCATTTCCATTAGATATAAAAATGAGGTTGTGTCAAAATGCTGGCACAACCTTTTTTATGCGCAAAGCCCAGACTTTC
>OGPA01001634.1_pt1 | contig 18080 bp, 18 predicted proteins | sample 1552841 | NCBI WGS metagenome assembly OGPA01 (sample SAMEA2579916, study PRJEB22360) | human gut metagenome | reverse complement strand
ACGAAGACTGTAAATCATGAAAAAAGGTTGTGTCAGCATTTTGACACAACCTCTTGTTTTTTATCTGCTTTCCTCCTTCGCAGGAGTACTTAACAGATGAACTTTATTTTATTACTTAATATTTCGTCATTCACCTGTTCACCAATCGCAGGTTACTTAATGGTTCCCCGAAGGAGAACCATCACATGAAAGACAATTTTTGATTATAAATTTCCTTTATAAATAAGTCATTTATTATTTAACGATTGCTTTAACAGCAGCTTCGCCTTCAACAGCTACAACAACTACACCAGCAGGAGCAGCGATTTCAGCCTTATCAGAAGAGATTACTGTGTTAGCAACTGTCTGACCAAGAACGTTGCTGATAGTAACTTTCTTACCCTGAGCACCAGAGATGATAACGCCACCGTCTGTAGCGATTACAGAGATTGTAGATAACGAAGGTTCTTTTTCGTTAGCAACCGGATTCAGTTTAACGTTTTCGTTCATATTGAATACGTCACCATTTGTATAACCGTTTGTAACAACAACTGTACCGTTAACCCATCTCAGGTAACCTTCCTGGCTTCTTGCAAGATCTTTTTCTTTTTCAATGCTAGGATTGTATTCTTTCCACTGAGTCTGGATCTTAAATGTACCAGCTTCGTTATCTACATAACGGAATGCGAACTTAGCCACATTGAATGCCGGAGAGTTCATATCTAACACCAAAGTGTCAGTGTTATTATGACGCGGAATATATAGTTTATCACCAGTATGGTAACCATCAACGAATGACAATTTAGCCAAGTTTTCGTCTGCTTCAATCTTATTGATATAAGGATTGTTATGCAGATGAGTCTTACCATATATGTTAGCTGTATCAATCAAGTTAACCAAGAAACGACCATACACTGTATCAATAGCTCCAATAGTCTGTGGGTGGCCCGGTACGTTACAACCTTCTTTGTGATAACCGAAACTAGGTTCAACAACCAACAGATACTGATAGCAAGTGTTAGCATCGTCACCTGTACCACGGTTGATATAAGCAGTATCAGCAAAGATAGCCGGATTCATTTTGAACTGATAATCGTTATCTATATTCAGGAAGCTCAATGTATCTTTTTCAACAACAGATTTAGCATCCAGTTTTTCATACAATTTCTGAGCGTCGTTTTCCTGACGATAAATGCTGATAGTATCACCCCATTCAACTTTGATTTTACGGTATTCAGGATCACCAACTTCTTTAACAACCATCAAAGAGTTTGCATCACCAGCATAAGTGAACATGTCAGCCCAAGTTCCTTTTTCTGTACTGTTTGCCTGATATACTTTGTTTGCACCAACCAGAGCTACATCATCAATATTAGGAGATGTAGTATAACTATTTTTAGCCAAAGTTACATAGTTATATGTATCGTTAGGCTTCATCTTCAGAGCGAAACGCTGTGCAGTACGAGTATCGTTATCTAAGTTATCTTCATCACAGATGTAATATTTCAACTTAGCATCGTCATTCATTTTAACGAACTCACTATTTTCTCTATTCTGGAATGCATATGGAAGAATAACCAATGTATCTTTCTTTTCAGTTAATTCTTTTTTAGTTGCATTCCATACGTTCATTGTACTTACAACAAGAACAGAGTCTATTTCTGTTGCGTTCTTACCGTCATTCAAACTTGCAGACTTCTTTATCAAGTTCAAGTTCCACTTAGTAGCTAGAGCTTCGTCTACAGTAGCACCGATCTGGTGAGTACCGTGGTTTTCTGCCCAGTAAGCGTTCATATCGCCATCAGCAGTCTGACGAGACTGACCCAGATAGAATGTTTGATTACGCAATACGTTTTCAGCTACAACCTTGTAACCGTCTGTTTTTGTATGATTTTCTACAAATGTGATTGTGATCAAGTCACCATCAATTGCAGTACCAGCAGCTGCTACTTTATAAACATTTGCTTGATTAGTAGTGCGCAAACCTGTTACTACTAATGTTGCATTTGTATTTTCACGGTTTGTCAAAGTAAGATTTGTGCCATCGTAAGTTAAAGCCCACTGAGCTTCAGGAGCTTCAGCAATTACGCTTGATTTTGCCACATAATCAGCCGTATTTCCTGCTGCTGTATTTGCATCGTTTCTTACAGACAGGATACCGTCTACTTTGTATTTATCAGCAGTCGCTTCTTTGCCTGTTTTTACGTAATTTACTTTTACAAACTGACCTTTCAACAGAGTTTTTAGATCAACTGTATTTTCACCAGCTAATTTAGCATATGCCCAAGAGTCAGTAACTGCAGCAACATCAGCAGCACTCAAAACGTTTGTAGTTTGTAATGATGAAATATAGAGACGGAATGGAGTTGTACCTGTTTCCACAGTAGCAACTTCAACCAAAACTCCTTCTTCTCCATTATCCGCTTTAGTGATATGGTAGAAAGAACGATAATTTGCAGCATTAGTACCTTCAAGCTCAGCTTTTGAAACAAGTTCAAATGTGCCTTCTGCGTTAGCATCCGTAGTTAAACCATCTTTCTTAGTCACATTCAAAACAACATACTTACCATCAGAATTTGTCAACTGATAGAACTTTGTCTTATCAGCTAATGAAGCAGTCGTAGCATTAGTTGCTTTCAAAACGCCAGAGAACGCTGTAGCTCCAGAAACTGTAGCTGTACTACCAGCGGCCTTTGCAATTGTTAACTCAAAACCATTACCTAACGATTTATTCAAATCATTTCCTGAAACTGCAAATTCTGCACTATGAGCAGCTTCTACAGAAGCAAAAAGAGCTGCGTCATTAATATCCTGAGAGCTGGTAAGCGTAAAAGTTGTTCCATCAGTAGAAGTAACGAACTCATCTCCTACTTGCAGTGCAAAATAAGAAGTAGCAACATTTGTTCCAGTTTTCTTTACTGGTACCATTACAAATTGTTGCTCATTGGCTAATACTAGAATATTACCATCCTGATCCTTCAAATTCTTTCCGTCTAATGTCCAGTAAAAAGAAGCCGCAGATGCTCCGGCATAGTTTGCCATTTTAGATCCAGTCTTATCATATTGGATAAATTTATCACCTGTAGCCACATAAGTACCAGAACTAATAGCATACACAACCAAACGAGAATTAGCTGTATATCCAGATAATTGACCAGCAGCAGCATCAACATCTTCAGTTGGAAGCTTAGTTACTTCTAATGCATTAGAAGCTGCAGCTGCTTTAGTTTCAATTGCAGTGGGAGCTGCAAACATGGCTGTACTTGCAATCGCGCTCATGGAGAATGAGCCTGTCATCAAAGCAACAGCCATCAAAGTAGAAAACTTTTTGTTCATAATTCTAAAATTTAATATTAATACTAAAGTGTAATAAGTTCTTATTCAATACGATCGCTCATTTGTATACTTCTTTATCCTATGACTAGCGAAAACGATCGTTTTTTCTCGTCATTGATTTTGTGTTCGTCCTCCAAATATGCGTTTTCATACAAACTATGCTATTCTATTGATAAGAAAGCATATAACATTGAAAAAAAACGACCTAAAAGAATTGCAGAAATGAAACAAATGCTTACTTTTGTTGACGAGAATAAACGATCGTTTTTCCTCGTCACTCCTACGATTCCTGCAACCCATATTATATAAGTCATCCCTCAAAAAAACAGATCCTATATATTATATGTACACGCGTACATTAATTATTCCACCTCATATATACCTCGAATTTCGGATTCTCATACTCTGACCTCAACCCTCCATAACTACGATTTATCTCCCCTAAACAACTAAGTTCTTTCATTAAGATAACTAATCCGGAAGTACCTAATGATTTATCCCTTTCCTCCCTACTTTTATAAAAGAAAGGCTATGATTACAAATATGTAAGGCAAGCCTTGCTTTTTTGAAAGGTATGCCTTACATATTTGTATTCTATGCCTTACGTTTTTGATATTACTGACCTTTCACCTTAATTATGCTATACTCCGGCCTTAGATATGCTAATGAAAAACCTTACTGTACGCAAGCATCACCAGAGGGCCATATAACAAGAGCAGAACACCCACATCGAACGTTAGAATAAATTAAAAGCATCCGCCATCAAAAGATTATCGTTACATTTGTAGAAGTAATTATAAAAATAAGTACGCGATGAACGATAGACCGCTTATCCTGATTACAAACGATGACGGCGTAAACGCCAAAGGAATTAATGAGTTAATAGAATGCCTGCTCGACCTTGGAGAAGTGATTGTTATGGCTCCCGATGGTCCCCGTTCGGGAATGAGTAGCGCTATCACGGCAGAGAACCCTCTCCAATATTCATTGGTGAAGAAAGAAAAAGGACTGACGGTATATAAATGTACCGGCACTCCGGTCGATTGCGTGAAACTGGCTATCAACGAAGTTCTCGAACGCAAGCCCGACCTATTGGTTTCGGGTATCAACCACGGGGGAAATATGGCTATCAGCGTCCTTTATTCAGGTACAATGGGAGCAGCAGCCGAAGGTTGTGTGTTCGGTGTCCCTTCCCTGGGAGTATCTCTACTTGATCATCATGAGGATGCCGACTTTACGGAATGTTGCCGGCTTGGACGTATGGTGGCCCGTCGTGTATTGAAAGAAGGACTGCCCGCAGGTACTTACCTGAACCTGAACGTACCAAAGACCGATGCTGTAAAGGGGATGAAGATCTGTCGCCAGGCTGCCGGAAAATGGGTAAAGGAATTTAAACGTTCGGAAAACGGAAGCGGGAAACCTGTATTCTGGCTGACCGGCTCTTTCGAGAATGCCAAACCGATACACCCGGACAACGATACACTGGCACTCGACAGCGGATATGCCTCCCTGGTCCCCTGCAAACTAGACGTGACGGATTACGATTGGATGAACAAATATAACGATTGGGGATTATGAAATATTTTCTGATCGCAGGTGAAGCTTCCGGCGATTTACATGCGTCGAACCTGATGGCTGCATTGAAAGAGAAAGACCCGGAAGCGGATTTCCGCTTCTTCGGGGGAGACCTGATGCAGGCCGTAGGCGGCACTTTAGTAAAGCATTACAGGGAAATGGCCTTTATGGGCTTTATCCCGGTGTTGCTCAACCTGCGTACAATCCTGAATAATATGAAGACTTGCGAGGAAGATATCCGCAGATATCAGCCGGACGTAGTCATACTGATCGATTATCCGGGATTTAATCTGAAAATAGCCAAATTCGTAAAAACGGTATTACACCTGCCTGTCTATTATTATATATCGCCGAAGATATGGGCGTGGAAACAGTACCGCATCAAGGACTTCCGCCGTTACGTAGACCGTATGTTCTGCATCCTGCCCTTCGAAACGGAATTCTTCCACAAGCTGAACTACTCGGTGGACTATGTAGGAAATCCTTCGGTAGACTCAGTTGCACAATATAAAGAGAAGCAAGCTGCCGGACCCGATACATTCATAATAGACGAAGGACTGCCTGACAAACCAATCCTCGCCCTCCTTGCCGGAAGCCGCCGGCAGGAGATCAAAGACAATCTCCCGACCATGCTCGAAGTAGCCGCCTCCTATCCGGATTATCAACCGGTTATTGCCGGAGCACCCGGACTCGAGCCGGAATACTACAAACAATATATCGGTAACCATCAGGCCCGGATCGTCTTCGGCAAGACCTACGACCTGCTGCAACACAGCCACGCCGCACTAGTCACTTCCGGAACGGCCACGCTTGAAACATCCCTGTTCCGTGTGCCGCAGGTAGTGTGCTACTACGTGGTAGCCGGACGGTTGGCAAGCTTTATCTTCCGCAATTTCTTCCATACCAAATATATCTCACTGGTCAACCTGATTGCCGGCCGCGAAGTGGTACAAGAATTGTTCGGTGCCCGCTTCTCTACCCGCCAAATCCATGAAGAGCTGGATAGAATACTGAATGATCCAACCTATCGCAATCAGATGCTTGAAGGATACGACGAAGTGATCCACCTGCTCGGAAAACCGGGGGCTTCCCGTCGCACGGCCGAACTTATCTACCAGTCACTGAGAGATTAACATCTTTTATCATACATCTTTGCAGCATTTCGTAAATTTCTCCCATCTAGCTTAATATAGAATGGGAAATAACAATGTGATATGAAAGCTATGAAGACGTTGAAGACTTTTTTATTGGTATTAGGTACTGTTTTGGTATCTTCTACATTATACTCTTGCCTGGATGATGACGGCTATTCTCCCGATAAATATAGTGTCGGTGTAGCAACTGTCAAACCGCTTGGCAACAACTCATATTATCTCCAGTGGGACGATTCTATTTCATTTTGGCCGGCAGCCGGTGTTACCACTCCGAACTTCGATGTAAGTAAAGAAAGAAGAGCATTCATCAACTTTACATTACTCGGACCGGGTAAAGATATGAACATCGAACAGGATTATGTGATCCGCCTGAACAGGATAGATACAGTTCTGACCAAATCGATCGCACCAGACCTGGGAGATAAAAACGATGAATATTACGGTAAAGATCCGGTGACGATGAAGTCAGTATGGATTGAAGACGGATATATAAACTTCCAGTTTGCCACTTACTTTGAGTACGGAAGCAAACATTTTATGAATCTCGTAAAAATGGAAAACTCCGATACATACGAACTGGAATTCCGCCATAATGCAAACGGTAGCCTGTCAGGCGCCGAAGGCTGGGGATTAGCTTCATTCAGACTGAACAGTCTGCCGGAAACAGGAGGTGAGACAGTGACGATGAAAATCAAGTACAAATCGTATGATGGAGACGAAACGATTGAACTTAAATACAAATCCGGTTCGGCAACGGGGAGAGCCCCGGTGATGGGAACTGAGGATTTTCAAACGACAAATTAAACCTTCCCACATAACTTTTATTTTTATCATTTAGTTCAGGGAGAAAGACATCGTGATGATGTCTTTCTTTTTTTTGTATAAATTCGTAGCCGGAGATGCAACGTTTGCAACTTGCCCTCCGTTTATATAAACAAATGAACGAAACTACAGAACAACTGATAGAAGGTTGCCGGAACGGAAAGCGAAGCGCGCAACTGGCCCTGTACAAACAATTCGCACAGCGATTGTACATTGCCTGCCTGCGTATCGTCGGCAACACCTCAGAAGCGGAAGAAGCCATGCAGGATGCGTTCCTGAAAATCTTCACCCGCATCGATCAGTATAAAGACAATCTGTGTTTCGAAGCCTGGATGCACCGGATAGCAGTCCATACGGCCATTGATTATGTTCGCCGCCAGACTCCGGAATGGGACGAATTGTCGGACAACTATGCCGATCCCGAATCCGATGAACCCAGCGAGGAAGATATACAGTATTCGGTAAAGCAGATAAAAGAAGCGACTGCCAAACTGCCGGCCGGTTACCGTGTGATCCTCTCTCTTTACCTCTTTGAGGGGTATGATATGGAAGAGATTGCCTCTATCCTGAATATTCAGCCGCCAAGCGTACGCAGTCAGTATCTGCGGGCAAAGCGCAAATTGTTAGACATTATATCAGTCAATTGACATGGACAAGTTAAAGAATTTCATAGACACCAATAGAGAAGCTTTTGAAGATGACCTTCTGCCGGAAGGTCACTTCGATCGCTTCGAAAAGAAACTGGCTCCTGCGCGTAAGAACCGTTTCAAACTATACAGCTTGTGCGCTTTTGCTGCTGCAGCATCTATTGCCCTGTTGTTTTTGTTCCGGATGCCGGGCGGTACGCCTGCCCCCATCCATCAGAAGGCAGCCATTCAGAAAACCTGCAAGGCACAGGAGGAGATCAACGAACTGCGTGTCTATTACAATATGCAGATAGACGATATCCTGGCACAGATGGAGACATTGTATAAAAAAGAACAAGCTCCGGGCGCAGCCGGTCTGTTACAGGAAAGCAGGAAGATACTCAAAGACAATTATATGTTTGAAAAGACAATCCTACCTACGCTGCCCTGCTCAAACGATGCACTGTTTGCCATGAACCAGCATTACAGCACAAGTATCGAGACACTGAACTTCATGCTGGAACAGATGGAGCGGGTAACGACAGAGAATGAAAACGACAACAAATAAATAAGATACATCATGAATACAAAACAAACAAAAAGCCGTTCACTATTACTTCTGGCGATGTTGCTTATCGTAAGTACCGTTTGCGGCCGGGCCGGAAAACCGGAGAGGATCAAGAAGAAAGAGATCAGTCAATCATTCAGTATCAGTTTGAGCGACCTGCTGCTTGCCGATAACCGCTACGGCAACATCACCGTAACGCACTGGAATAAGAATGAAGCACTTATCCGCGTCGAAATAGAGGCGAAAGCGGAGACCGAAGAGGCTGCACAAGCTACTCTGGACCGTGTCCAGATCGAGTTGAAAAAGAACGGAAATACTGTTTCTGCCATTACATCGCTCAAAGAACAGCGATCGAGCAATAACAACAACGAACGTTTCACAATCAATTATTACATCAGTATTCCTTCCAAGCTGGCAATCAATCTGTCACAGAAATACGGAAATATCAACCTGCCGGATAAGAATGAAGGCAAAAGCACCATACAGGTGAAATATGGCAACCTGAATGCAGGTAGCTTCACAGAACTTCTTAACCTGGAAGTGAAATATGGAAATGTGGATATTAATAATGTAACGAAGGCTAATCTGGATTTTGGCTATTGCGGTAAGGTATCAGTCGGAAATGCCAACCTACTGAACGCAGATAACAAGTATTCCAATATGGAGATCAAGAATTGCTCACAGCTCAACCTGGAAAACAAATATGGAAATGTGAAGATAGAGAGTCTCGACAGGGGAAATATGGAGATCAAATACAGTGAAGCGACGATTGGTTCCGTCAAGGAGTCACTGGATGTCAGTGAATTGGCTTACAGCTCACTAAACATAAAAGAGCTTTCTGCTAATTTCAAAAGCCTGACAATAGATGCCCGCTACGGTAACCTGAATGTGAATATCCCTTCGAAAGCTTCTTTCAAAGTGGCTGCCGAAAACATGAAATATGGCAACCATAATGTCAAAGGTTTCAATGTCACCAAAACTTCAACAGAGGATAAGACAAACCATTATTATGAAATCAATGGCGGAAACAATGGACGCATTTATTTCGATGGGAATAATTATAGCAATATAAGTGTAAAGGCGTTATAATAGAAAATATTGAACCCAAATAACAGGTTTTGTAGGGGCGGGCAAACCCCGCCCCTACAAACGACACTACATCCCATCAATACCGTAACGCCAAGACCTTGTCCAAAGTAGAATAAAATATCAACGACCCGACGATAGCCACCACCGTCAGGATAAACGGCAACTTTTCTTTTAAACCAGTCAACAGATGGTTAACGTTTCCTTCGGGTTGCCGACCGACAAGCATCAATAATCCGGCAAATGCCACGAGATACACAATAATTATACCAATTATCATAAAAGGCGACATTCCGGAATGCCACTTTACCTTCTTCACTTCCGGCACTTTCAGAGGCTCTTCCTGCATAATCAGATCCATGATCTTCAGGCTCAGATCCGGAGACGGTTCGACCATTCCTTCCTTCAGGATTTTCCTGGTCAAACGGTTTATATCTTTATCCGACTTATTCATAACACATATGCTGTTTCATTCTTCATCATCAACTGCAAGGTTTCGTAGAAGTGTTTACGTCCGCGAAACAATTTTATTTTAATATTGGAAGGAGTCATTTCCGTGATCTGACCGATGTCAGCAATAGAACACTCCTCCAGGTAAAAGAGAGTAAGCACCAGGCTTTCGTCAGCCGGTAACTTTTTCAGTACTCGGGCAATTATTTCTTTCCGGTCTTCCCGTTCCAGGATAGCAGTCGCACTATCCACTTCACTGGTTGTCAGATCGGTTGCAACGGCATCATCGTAACTCTCGAAAAGAGATTGCTTTCTTTGCGCCGTTATTGCAGTATTGTAAACTATTTTATAGAACCAGGTAGAGAACTTACTGCCAAACTGGAAAGACGGAAGCGCACGATACATCTTCACAAAAGCATCCTGCACGACTTCTTCTGCCTCCTCGCGATTCTCCAGTATACGGAAAGCAATATTGAATGCCATCTGCTGGTACTTCGCGACGAGGCAGGAGAAACTTTTGGTATCCCCTGCCAGAATGCTTTTTATCCACTTTTGTTCGTCCATCAATCCGGTTTTATTGTTCTTTCTCCTTTTCCATCATCTTCAGAACAATGAAGAAATAAATGAGATAGGCAAGACCTCCACCCAAAACAGTAAAGATAACAACTGAAAAACCTTGCCAGTCACTCGGCATCGTATCATCCAAACAAATACCAGCCATAGCGCCCAATGCAAGTCCGACCATCAGTAAACCATTGCGTAGAGCATTGTATTTATTTACCTTCCGCTCAGGCTCTTCCAGTACGATACCCTTTTCGATCATAGCCATACGCTCTTCATGCTTTGTCCGGGTTGTTCTGATGACAAGTATCATAAGCAACAGTACAGGCAGACCAACCGCACAAATAATCGCAACCAAAGGAATTAACCATTCTTCCATAATTTCAATATTTAAAATGTTTCTAATTGTTTCGTTTACAGATAAGACTAACACTCCGGAGGAAAGGTTACAAGATAAAGAAACTTTTTTGGAAAAAAATACCCGGAGTCGGGCATATTGCCGATTCCGGGTATTAATAAGTTAGTTATCCGTAAATTACGAAATTAGTCTAATACTTTGATCTTGATGTTACGATACCAAACGTCGTCGCCATGATCCTGCAAACCGATGAAACCTTCTTTGTTAGGTCCACCACAGTTCAACAGCAGTTCGTAAGCCAACGGCCATTTGTCTTTGCTGAACTTACTTGCATCCAGCATTTCTTTCCACTGCTGAGTCCACAAGTGATATTCAACAACCGGTTCATCGTTCTGATAATGAACAACTGTACCTTTGTAACACATGATCTTTGATTTGTTCCATTCGCCGAACGGTTTAGAGTTCTGCGGTTTAGCAGGAATCATATCATACAGGGAAGCAGACATACGATTACCATCTTTACCCAACTTGGCATCCGGATGGTTTGCATTGTCCAGGATCTGATATTCAGGAGAAGAGATATAAGAAGGCTGGCCTTCTACTTCCTGGATCAGGATAAATACACCAGAGTTGGCGCCTTTAGCCACTTTCCATTCCCATTCCAATTCGAAGTTTTTAAACTTGTGAGCAAAAACCAGGTCACCACCGTCTTTTGCACCGGCTTCACCGGCACCGGATCCTTTAATATGGATTGCGCCGTCGTTTACTTCCCAAGCATTAGGAACATCTTCGCGGTCATATCCTCTCCAGCCATTCAATGTTTTACCATCAAACATAGTAATCCAACCGTCGGCATCTTTCGGGAATGTAGATAAATCTACAGTCGGTAAATCTAATAATGTGTATTCAGGCACGGCTGCTTCTGTTTTTGTTTCGGCTCACAAGTTTGCTTCGACAGCAGCGTCTTCTGTTTTCTTTCCACCGCCACAAGATGTGAAATAACACATCATCAGCGCGGCACTTGCAAATAATACTGACTTCTTCATTTTTATGTAAGTTTAAAACTGTTATCTAGGCATATCTGGCAATTTCCAACCATTGCGATAATTGTGCTTGATCAGTTCGTTTGCAAACTGTTTAGCATTGATAGGATCAGTCCAGATCTTGTTGAATTTCGGGTCACCATCAACAATCTTAAAATCATCCTTAATCAGAATCTTGATCATTTCATCATCCTTGATGTTTGTGAACTGCATATTAGGACCATCCCACAGCAACTCTTTGTTCAAGTTCTGCAAACGAACAGCCAATACACCCATTACAACCATTTCGTTAAACGGACCTGCTTCTGAGAAATCAGATTTAGTCTTCACACGGCTGGAAGCATTTTCTTTACAAGCACGAACCCAATCCATTTCATGACCACCGCTCATTGCATTCGGAACACGACGGCAAACTTTAGGAGCAGCAGGAACACGTCCTGACAACAACCAAGGTTGCTGACCGTAGCAACCGCAAATCAACGTATCTTTTGTACCGTGGAAAATACACAGACCTCCACCAGGGCCCATCAATTGTTTTCCTTCAGGGAAGCCAGCAGGACGATCCGGCATCATACCACCATCATACCAGTGAATTTCAACTTCCGGTAAAGCCAGTTTAGGCATATTGTCGCGAGCCGGGAATGTCAACTTAACATGCTGCGCATTAGGAGCACAATCCTGCAATAACAGCGTGGAAGATCCCTGAACCTTTGTAGGATAACCCAGTTTCAAGGCTTTAAACGGCTGATGCATAATATGGCAAGCCATATCACCTAATGCTCCTGTACCATAAGCCCACCATCCGCGCCAGTTCCATGGGTGGTAGATTTTATTGTAAGCACGAACCTGCGCCGGGCCAGAGAACAAATCCCAATTCAATGTAGAAGGAATCTTATCCACTTTTTCAGGAGCATTCAGTCCCTGTGGCCAGATAGGACGGTCGGTAGCACATTCCACCTTTGTCACTTCGCCGATCTCACCATTCCAGATCCATTCGCAAACCAAATCGGTACCTTCATCTGAAGAACCCTGGTTACCCATCTGTGTTGCTACATTATATTCTTTAGCCAGATTAGTAAGCAGACGAGATTCATAAACAGAGTGAGTCAACGGCTTCTGGCAATATACGTGTTTACCCAACGTAATTGCATCGGCAGTAACGATAGCATGTGTATGGTCGGCTGTTGCACAGATAACGGCATCGATCGACTTACCCATTTCATCATACATCTTGCGGAAATCCCAATATTTCTTGGCATTCGGATGACGGTCGAAAACCGGTTTCGCATACTTCCAATCCACGTCACACAGAGCTACGATGTTCTCTGTTTTTTCAACATTCTTCAAGTTAGCATTACCCATACCGCCGATACCAACGCCTGCAATATTCAATTTATCTGTTGGAGCGATATGTCCATGACTTTTTCCAAGAACGGAACCGGGGACAATGGTCAAAGCTGCAGCAGCTGCTGCGCCTCTTTGAAGAAATGATCTTCTAGTGATGTTTGACATAGTAATAATTTTTTATAGATTAGCACTTAATAATAATATTTCGATTAAAATGTCACGTCTTAAAAACACAAACTGTCGCAAATATAACCAATGCCAAAAGAACAACAAGCCTGTACATCCGGCTTTCTTTTTCAAAATAGTTTTTTTTAACAGAGCTTATAGACAATGTCTATTTTTTCATAAATATTATCTATATAGTTAGGGGTTGGAAAAGTCACCCTTTCTGTTATATTTGTCTTACAGAAAACATATTTACCTTATATCTGTTATATAAATGAAGACGTAAACATGAAAAAGGAACCAATACTCATTCGAATTTACCATTTTTACCTGGAAGGATTTCGATCAATGAAACTGGGTAAGACACTATGGCTGATTATTTTGGTCAAACTATTCATCATGTTTTTTATATTAAAACTGTTTTTCTTTCCTAATTACCTCGGAAAATTTGATAATGATTCCGAGAAAGAGGAACACGTATCAGGTGAATTGATCCAACGGGCAATAACTCCTTAATTAATATAGTTATGATCGCAAGCATTGACACTTCTTTGATTGACTGGTCGAGGGCTCAGTTTGCTCTCACGGCCATGTATCACTGGCTTTTTGTACCCCTTACTTTAGGGCTTGGCGTGATCCAGGCAATACTGGAAACCATTTATTACAAAACAGGTGACGAATTCTGGAAAAAAACAGCTCAGTTCTGGATGAAGCTGTTCGGTATTAACTTCGCAATCGGTGTTGCCACCGGTCTTATCCTTGAATTTGAGTTTGGGACGAACTGGTCGAATTACAGCTGGTTTGTCGGTGATATTTTCGGAGCGCCACTGGCTATCGAAGGTATCCTCGCTTTCTTTATGGAAGCTACGTTTATCGCAGTCATGTTCTTCGGCTGGGATAAAGTGAGCAAACGCTTCCACCTCGCTTCTACCTGGCTGACCATTATCGGAGCCACTTTGTCTGCTCTCTGGATTCTGATTGCCAATGCATGGATGCAGTATCCGGTAGGTATGGAGTTCAACCCCGACACGGTCCGCAACGAGATGTTCGACTTTTGGGCGGTTGCCTTATCGCCGGTAGCCATCAATAAGTTCTTCCACACGGTTTTATCCGGCTGGATCGTAGGCGCTTTGTTTGTGATAGGAATCAGCAGCTGGTATCTGTTGAAAAAGCGGGAAACCCGTTTCGCACTGGAAAGTATCAAGATCGGAGCCATATTCGGCCTGGTCGCTTCCTTATTGATCCTTTGGACCGGTGACGGTTCGGCTTATCAGGTAGCTCAGAAGCAGCCGATGAAGCTTGCCGCCATGGAAGGCCTTTATGAAGGAGGAAACGGTGTCGGCCTGGTCGGCATTGGGATGTTGAACCCGGAAAAGACTAGCTATAATGATAATGTAGAACCATTCATCTTCAATATACAGATCCCAAAGATGCTATCGTTGCTGGCAGAACGCAAAATGGACGGCTACGTGCCGGGCATCACCAACCTGATCGACGGAGGTTATCCTACTGCCGACGGCACTCCGGCTCTTTCGGCAGCCGAGAAGATTGCCAAAGGCCAACTGGCTATCCAGTCACTGGCCAACTACCGCAAAGCGGTCAAAGAGAAAGACGAGGTTGCCGCCAAACAATACCGCGCAACGCTCGATGAAAACTTCCCCTATTTCGGTTACGGATATATCAAAGATCCGGGCGAACTGGTTCCTCATGTAGGAATGACCTTCTACTCGTTCCGGATCATGGTTATTCTGGGCGGATACTTTATCCTGCTCTTTATCGTCGCCCTTATCTGGAGCAAAAAAGATAAGTTCAAAGACACCCGCTGGCTCCAATGGGTTTGTCTCTGGTCGATACCGCTCGGTTATATAGCCGGACAAGCAGGATGGGTGGTTGCCGAAGTGGGACGCCAACCCTGGGCGATACAGGACATACTGCCGACCAGTGCCTCTATCTCGAAACTGGCTACTTCGTCAGTTCAAATTACATTCTTCCTTTTCCTGATCCTCTTTACGATCTTACTGATCGCAGAAGTCGGAATCATGGTGAAAGCGATCAAGAAAGGCCCTACCGTATCTACTAACAATGATAACTAAAAACATACACCATGGACAGTACATATATATTATTACAACATTACTGGTGGTTCCTCGTTTCCCTGCTGGGAGCACTGTTAGTATTCCTGCTTTTCGTTCAGGGAGGACAGTCGTTGCTTTTCTCGATTGGAAAAACGGAACTGGAACAAAAGATGTTACTCAACTCAACCGGACGTAAATGGGAATTCACCTTTACGACACTGGTTACTTTCGGTGGTGCGTTCTTTGCCTCTTTCCCCTTGTTCTACTCTACCAGTTTCGGCGGTGCCTATTGGGTATGGATGCTGATCCTGCTTTGTTTCGTTATTCAAGCCGTATCGTATGAATACCAGGCAAAGAAAGGAAATTTACTGGGAAAGAAAACATATCAGATATTCCTGATCATCAATGGTGTAGTCGGACCGATCCTGCTGGGAACTGCTGTCGGGACTTTCTTCAACGGAGCAGAATTTTCGGTTAATAAAGGACAGATGACTGATATCGCCATGCCGGTTATTTCCACCTGGAACAACTCACTGCATGGATTGGAAGCGGCCTTTGTATTCTGGAATGTTTGCCTCGGACTGGCTGTATTCTTCCTGGCACGCGTACAGGCTTTACTTTATTTCATCAACAATATTGATAATAAAGATATAGTGACCCGTTGCCGGAAACGCCTGATCCCGGAGACTGCTTTATTCCTTGTATTCTTCCTGATATTCCTTGTACGTTTATTGCTGGCAGATGGTTTCGCAGTAGATCCCCAAACACAGGAAGTGTTTATGCAGCCCTATAAATATTTCATTAACCTGATCCAGATGCCGGCTGTACTGGTGGTTCTGCTGGCGGGTGTCGTACTTGTTTTATTCGGTATTATCAAAACAATCTTGTCGACAACCTGGCGGAAAGGGATCTGGTTTGCAGGAACAGGAACCGTCCTTACCGTATTGGCGTTGCTGCTTTGTGCCGGATGGAACAACACGGCTTATTATCCGTCCATCACGGACCTGCAAAGTTCGTTGACAATCCAGAACAGCTCGTCAAGTCCGTTCACGCTGAAAGTGATGAGTTATGTATCAATCCTGGTACCTTTCGTTCTGGCTTACATCTTCTATGCATGGCGTTCGCTCGACCTTCACAAGATCGACGCACAAGAAATGGAAGACAAAGACGGACATACCTATTAATGTACGGGCGGTTCGCGAACCGCCCCTGCAGATACCTCCCCTATAAAACAAAGGAAACGGCGAAGCTCACGCTTGGCCGTTTCTACATTTAACCGTTTTAAACAAAAAGAAAAAGTTAGTTAAGGCTTAGAATAAAATATCTTAAGTCTTTTCGCTTACAATATTTTGCTTCCATTAGGACAGCAAACAAATATATGTAATCCAACTCATCTTACGAACAATCGAGCTGCATTTTTTGCTATTTTTCACAGAACACAGATGCTTTTGTATTATCTTTGCAAACAAATATCCAAGGTATTCCTTTATGGCTGATTTTAACTTAAACATTTTAGGATGTGGTTCTGCGTTACCGACCACGCGGCATCTGGCAACTTCTCAGGTGGTAGATTTAAGGGATAAATTATATATGATAGACTGTGGCGAAGGCACCCAGGTGCAGATGCGTAATATGCGTATCAAATTCAGCCGCTTGAACCATATATTTATCTCTCATTTGCATGGCGACCACTGTTTCGGTTTGCCCGGCCTGCTCTCTACGCTCGGTATGCTGGGACGTACCGGCGACCTGGTTATCCATGCTCCGAAGGAGATCGAAAACTATATGCGCCCTGTGCTCGACACCTTTTGCAAAGGAATGCCTTATGAAGTCCGCTTCAATCATATAGACACTTACAGCCATTCGCTGATCATGGAAGACCGTTCCCTCTCGGTCTACTCCATTCCGCTGAAACACCGGATACCGACTTGTGGATTCCTGTTTGCCGAAAAGCCGAAAGAAGCACATATCATCCGCGAGATGACCGACTTTTACCAAGTGCCCGTCAAATGGATGAAAGACATCAAACAAGGGAAAGACTATATCACACCGGAAGGCGAAATCATTCCCAACTCACGGCTGACACGCCCTTCGGTAGCTCCTAAACGATATGCCTATTGTTCAGATACTGCCTATTCGCCTTCCATTATCCCGATTATCGAAGGAGTAGATCTTCTTTACCACGAAGCGACATTCATGGAAAGCGACAAGGCACGTGCCAAAGAGACATTCCATTCTACCGCCCGCCAGGCAGCAGAGATTGCTCTCAAGGCCGGTGTCAAGCGGTTAGTTATCGGACATTATTCCGCGCGTTACGAAGATCTTGCCGTACTTCATAAGGAAGCCCGAGAGATATATCCCGACACCATTCTGGGAAACGAAGGCATGGTCCTTTCCATCTAATGAAGCGGCTTTTCTCAAATAATAACGACTAAATATCACCCATATTCAAAATTATTCATACATTTGTACGAATTTAGGGTTTCGAATATGAGAATATTATTTTCCATAATTCTATTGATCAGCGTTTACGTTGGTAACTCGCTCACTGTGAAGGCACAGCAGGCGGCCGACTCGACGCGCGCTGTAGCTGCTTCCCAGATAGCTACGCCACAGGCAAAACCCGATTCCGTTTCGATCAGTGCCTATGACAACAAGATCGTTGTAAAGAATGCTCCCATCGGGAGTAAACTTGAAATCTACAGTGTTGTCGGTATCCGCGTAAAAGAATTCGAAATGAAACAACCTGACGGCGAATATACTGTAAACATTGCCAAAGGTTACTATATCATCCGCATCGGCGACACTGTTCGCAAAGTAGCTATCCGCTAAGACTTCCTTTTATTTTACATGACTTCCCCACAATAATATTCCCACTATAATGGGCATTTTACCCCACCGCAATGGGCATTTTACCCCACCGCAATGGGCATTT
>OGPA01001623.1_pt1 | contig 18154 bp, 12 predicted proteins | sample 1552841 | NCBI WGS metagenome assembly OGPA01 (sample SAMEA2579916, study PRJEB22360) | human gut metagenome | reverse complement strand
TTACCACAGAAGGGGTAATTGGTACGCCATTGGCAGTATGTTCCACCTTTATTTTCCTGTTCATTTTATTCGGCGCTTTCCTGGAACGCACTGGTATCGGTCAGTTCTTTATTGATATTGCCAACAGTATTGCCGGGAAAGCAACCGGCGGTCCTGCTAAGGTTGCCGTTATCGCCAGCGCACTGCAGGGTACCATCACAGGCAGCTCTGTTGCCAATACCGTAAGTTCCGGCAGCTTTACCATTCCTATGATGAAAAAGATGGGCTATCGGCCTGAGTTTGCTGCTGCAGTAGAAGCCGCTGCTTCTACCGGGGGACAAATCATGCCGCCGATTATGGGGGCTGCTGCTTTCTTAATGGCGGAAATGACCGGGATTCCTTATTCTGATATCATCATTGCAGCGATTATTCCTGCATTTTTATATTTTACCGGCATCATGATTATGGTGCATTTAGAAGCAAAACGCTATGGTTTAAAAGGTCTGCCTGCTGAAGAAATTCCAAATTTTTTCAAATTGATGGCAGGCTACTGGTATCTGCTCATTCCACTGGTGGTACTGGTTACCATGATGATGACAGGCTACACCCCATCCCGCGCTGCGTTGGCGGCCATTATTCTGTCTGTTGTTGTTAGCTTGTTCCGCAAAGAAACCAGAATGAATTTACAGACACTCCTGAGCGCACTGGAAGCCGGCGCCCGCAATATTATCGGTGTTGCCATTGCCTGCGCTGTTGCCGGTATGATTGTTGGTACTGTAACCTTAACCGGTATCGGCTTAAAGCTGGCCGGCGGTCTGCTGTCCATGTCCGGCGGTAATATCCTGCTGGCACTGTTCTTTACCATGATTGCTTCTATTGTACTGGGTATGGGGGTTCCTACCACTGCCAACTACGTAATCATGGCTACTATTACAGCGCCAATCGTACTGCAATTGGGTGTTGATTTACTGCCTGCCCACATGTTTGTTTTCTACTTTGGGATTGTGGCTGATATTACACCGCCGGTTGCACTGGCAGCTTATGCCGGGTCGGCCATTGCCCGAAGCAATCCGTTAAAAACGGGGGTACAAGCTACCAAACTGGCCATTGCAGCCTTTATCATTCCGTATATTTTTGCACTCAACCCATCGCTGCTGCTGTTGGGCTCTGAACCGTTAGCTATTATCAATGTTACCATCAGTGCTTTAGTTGGTATGACCGGCGTTGCCGCCGCCACAGAAGGATACCTGCTGACAAAAATGAATCCGATTGTCCGCATAATTTCTCTGATCGGTGGTCTGATGCTGATTATTCCTGGTATCCAAACCGATATCGGCGGTCTGGTTCTGGTGGGCATTTCCTTTGCTATTCAGAAAATCCGCAGCAACCGTGAACTGAACAAAATTTTAGAAAGCGAATAATCTGTAATTTTAAGAAATACTAAAAGGGAAGTATCACACAGCACACTGTTACGTGAATGTGATACTTCCCTTTGCTTTTCAAACATAAGACCATAAGTCCCCTAAAACATCAGGCTTTTACAATATTCTTTTGAATTTTCTAAAAATGAACTTTTATACTTTGTTTATCAATATTCTCCTACCTTAAAATTTTTATCTGCTAACACTATCATGAATTACGCTCTTGAATTCAACTCATGATTATGATAATCTTCTGTATATATTCTACCCCCCTGTTAGGAGGATTTTTATGCAAATAGAACGATTAGAGTATTTTATTGAAGCAGCACAATCTTCTTCATTAACTGAAGCCAGTAAGCATTGTAATGTGACACAACAAACCATTAGCGTTGCAATTCAAGAATTAGAAAATATTCTTAATACAACTTTATTTATCCGTAGCAAATCTGGTATCCAACTTACAGAACAAGGAAATAAGGTATATCTACAGGTCAAACAAATGTTGGATATCTGGAATTCACTAACGAATTCTTTTTCTCAAAGAGAGCAACATACTGTATCAGGAACTTTAAAATTCCTTTGCCCAACCACCTTAAGCTTTTTAACATCTGAAATTATTCAAAAATTTTCTATCCTTTATCCAAATGTCAATATTCTGGTTGAAGAAAGATTCCTAAACACCATCCCCAATGATGATACATATGCCGATATTTTGATTTATATTGTTGACAAAGAAGAATATTCACCAGACTTGTTGACTGCCCACCCATCTTATCACCAAGAAATCTTTTTCTTAGATTCTGGTGCAATCATGGTCAGTAAAAATTCACCTTACTCAAAGTATAAGTTTTTACCTAAAAAAGCGCTTTCCGAATGGCCCTGGATTTTCTTTGATAATAAAGTATTACCCAGTCTGCCGTTGTATTCACAAATATTCAACGATAAAATGCCCGCAACCTATATCAATACAAATAACTACCACACTTATATGAATACTGTTGTCAAACACAACTATGCTGCTTTAACAACCAATATCATAAAAAAAAGCGATTACTATCACAATCAACAAATTCATTTAATTCAACTGCGGCAAAAAATATACGGATACTATATCATCGCCATAAAAAAAGAATATTTGGATCTTCCTTTTGTTCAGGAATTTCTAAATATCCTGCATAATGTTATCAATCCTTGATATATGCAAAATCGCAGAAATAAGCAATGCCAATTGCCTGTTTCTGCGATTTATATCATATTACAATTCTTTTATCAAAAAACCAAATTGGTAATGGGAATGCCAATAAAAGTTACCAATAGCGTTAAAACAAATATGATAGCCCCATGGGTATAGCTGGTTTTTTTACCAATCCAATCATTGCTGAAGCCCATAGATGCTGGACCGGAAGAAGCAGGCAATACGAATGCGATATTCATACAATACGCCGCTAAAACAGTTAAAGCATATGGATTAGCACCTACCACATCACCCAAACTAAACATAATTGGGCTCATAATCATTACGATAACCGCATTATTGGCAAACTGTGTGATGATAGAACCAATGATAAACAAAACCATTGTAAACAGTATTGGACTTAAACCATTTAAAAGACTGCTCATGCTTTCTTTAACAAAAATTAAAATACCACTGTCTGGATTATTTATTGCTACTGATAACGGCGCTACTGTAGCAAACATAAAAATCATATCCCAAGAAATTCCTTTTGCCAATTCCCCAAATCGAATCACATCTTTGCGGCCAAGCATTAAAATATAGTATGCACTCAAAATGACAAGCGCAACTCCTGACATATCCAAAGCTTTTAAGAAACTAATGCCTGGTATTGTTGCAGGCAAAAGACTCGGTAAAAATAAAAATACCATTAAAGTAATCAATAAAACACAAACTAATTTTTGATGTCCTGTCAGTTTTGGCAGTTCTTGTTTAAAGAAATCACTGTTACTGTTTAGGATACAACTGACATCTGGTTTAAATACATATTTTAAAATCAAAAAATAGATTCCAGCAGCGATGAGGCTTAATACAAGCATTGTTACTGTAAATTGAAAATAGTTAATTCCCAACCCTGTGAATTTTTCTAATTGACCAACAACCAGAATTGAGATACTCATGTAGGGAAGAACTCCGCCAAACATGGTACAACAGTATAGAATAGCCATCAGCACTAATGATGGATATCTGTCTCCCTTTTTATAACCAACCTGCTCACAAAAACTATAGAAAACATTCCACATCAAGATGATTGCCGCAAATAAATTAACAGTAGCAGAAATGATAGAACCCGCAACGCAAAACATAATAGCAATCACCCATGGTCTGCCTGCAGCAAATTTACGGGTAATACACCAGCGGGCAATCCAATCGCTTAGACCTGCTTTTTCAACTAACGCAGACACTAAGAACAACAAAAAGATAATAATCGTTATCCTGTCTCCTAAAGCAGTACTCACTGCTGCCCGAACTGTATTACCTTCTAAAAATCCAAACGCCATAATTCCAATAAAGCTGGGAAAAATCATACCTAAGGTACTCCAGCCATAAATAATACCCACAAAAATACCTAAGGTTGCCATTCCTAATGGTGTAATTGATCCAACCGGAGGAATATAGCGTACAAATAACATTAAAGACATCATAATTACTACATGAATAAATGGTTTATAACTGCGTTTTTCTTGAACTACTGTGCCCATTTTAGTCCTCCTCGTATCATAAGTTTATATTTCAACATTTTGTTCAAAGGGCTAATGAACTATATCTATCACATTAACCCTTTGAATCAACATTATTTATTACTCAAAAATCTGATAAACAGGTGCGCCTTCACACTCGTTCGGCATTCTCACGCCAAGTAAGGTGGCAATCGTTGGTACAACGTCAACATGTTTAATCACACGTTCTGTAGCATAGTTTTCTTTTATGCCAGGACCTGCCGCTGCAAAAACAGACATGACAGATGTGCCGCAAGCACCATATGTGGTGGATAATTCATCACAATGGTCAAAAGTATATCCTTCTGCATTGTAAAAAATGATATCACCAACATTTGGACCGCCCATACCTAACAGTACAGCTTCTCTGTTACGCAACGCCAAAGATACCACACGATGACCTGTTACATCAGAAACCTGTTTGTACAAATCTGTCATAATCTGTTCTTCCAGCTCATATTGGTCTGCTGGATCAACAATACCTTCAACACCATCGTGAAAATCACGACCTTTTAGGTTAATCCACACCTCACCGGTCAGCCAAAGAACCGCTTTTGTTTTTGCCCAGTCTACTTCTGGCAGATTGTTACCGTTTTCATCTTTTTTGAGAACAGTATAACCCCATTCTACAAATTTACGGCCATCAATAGCACTGGCTGCCATCAGCGGAGAAATGTGATGTTCTGGACAAACCTGTCCATGGTCGGATACAATTATAATATCCCAGCCTTCATCCAACAATTCTAAATATTGACCAATGTAACGGTCTGTCTGAATATATACTTCTTTAAATAAACGCTGTACTGTTTCAGCCGGCAGTTTGCTGCCATTTTTTAAGAAGGCTACTAACATGTGACCCTGTAAGTCAACATTATGGAAATGAGAAAAAATCATTTTAAAACCGTGATTTCTTGCCAGATACTTAATAGCATCAGAGTTCCAGTCTCCAGATACATCCCAAGTAGCCCGCATACAATCGGCAATTAGCTGTTCATCGTGACCGCCGGCTAAACAAATTGGCTGTGGATATCCAACATGCTCAATGATTTCTTTGTGCAGATTCTTTGGATGCCATAATACATCATTGGCAATATCCATGGCAAAAGAAATCCACATCTTCACATAATTACCATCCGGATGCATTTCTAAGATACGCATATTGCGGTTACTCATCACTTTTGTGCCTTCATCACCAGTAATAACTTCATCTACATAATCTTTAAAATACTCACCATTTTTCAGCACAGCAATTGGTTCTTCTGCTTTTTTATTTTTATAAATTTCCACGGTGTCATATACACCGTCTTTATTAGCGACAATCAGACAAGGACGTCTTACCAATCCGCCGGAAGCCAACATGGTCATTTCTTTTGCAGACCCTACTTCTTTGCTCCAGCCCTCTGCCACCTTAATTGGAGAGTAGGCAATATCAAACGGCACTTCAGATAAGTCAGGCAATTCTGCCATCTGTACCCGTTCTTTCCCACTATTATGATAAACAGTATCCAAAGCATTATATTTGCCTTCCTCATCAAAATCCATACCACTGATATAGCAAGGCACTTCCGTATCGGATGCAGCCTTCACTCTGTATTTTACTTCTGGTGTTTCAGAGCTGGCAATCAGCAATTTTTCTGGATCTACTTCTGCATTCCCACAGTTTACACCTTCTGGCTGAGTACCATCGACAACATACAGATTTTCATTGTCAGAGGTTGGAGGCCAAGAAGAACCAGGCCAATGCCATACTAATGTTTTCAGACCGGCTTCTGCAGTTACATTCCACAGTGGTTCTGCTTTGCAGTTTCTGGAGTCAAAGTTATACTCAACCTGACCAACTACCGGACCTGCTTTGTAAAAGTCATTTACACCATGTACATAAGGAGAAGCCCCTGTACCCAATGTTGTCCACATTGGAGGTGTTACCGTTGGATGTCCGCCAATCATCTGCACATCTGCTCTGGCGGAACCTCTTTCCAAAAACTTTTTCAAGTTCGGCATGATGCCTTCATCTAAATACTGTTTGGTAAGACGTGCGTCTAACCCATCAATACCCATAACAAATACTTTACGTTCCATTAAAATCTCTCCTCGTTATTTTTTATGTTTATTTCTGTGATTTAGAGATTACATGATTTCAATGTGTTTGTAAAACAAGTCTATTTATTAATTGTACTTATCATTAAAATTTTTTTGTGGATACAAATTTTTATAAACTATTCACAATTTACAGAAGTTGTAAAACTCTTTTCACAACCTCTGCACTGGATTTATCAATATTTTGGTTATTAAAATTCTTCACTTAAAATTTGATAAGCAGGTGCTCCTTCACATTCATGCGGCATTCTTACTCCACCCAATACCGCAATGGTTGGAGCCACATCGATCTGTTTGATCACACGATTTGTTTTAAATCCTGCTTTAATACCAGGACCTGCTGCTACAAAAATTGGAGATACTGATGTATCCGCATAACCATTTTGTGTAGACAAGGAATCTGCGTGAATAATATTGTAGCCTTCTTCCATGAAAAAGATAATATCACCACATTCAGGGCCGCCCATACCTAATACCAGAGCATCCTTGTTTCTCAACGCCATAGATACCACCCGTTTGCCGGTTTTCTTATCACGATAGTTATACAGGTCAGAAATAATCTGATCTTCCAGTTCGTATTGATCGGCAGGGTCTACAATCCCATATGGATACCGGCCTTTTAAGTTTAAATAAATATACTGGCTGCGACTGGCAACTGCTCTTGTTTTGCTGTAATCTACTTCTTTGGTATCATTGCCGTTGGCATCTTTTTTCATAACTGTATAGCCTAATTCCCGCATAACTGGAACACTGACACTGCTTACCTCGCTTAAAATATTTTCATGATGCTCTGTTACAATTAAACCATGGTCAGAGGTAATGATTACAGTCCAACCTTCTTCAATATATGGCAAAAATCTACCAATATAATTGTCAGTTTGTACATAAACCTGCTCCATCAAATCCTGATACTGTGCTTCGTCATTTCCCCAATATTCCTGATTTTTTCCATAGTGCCAGAACATATGCCCCATCCCGTCAACATTGTGCAAGTGAGAAAAAATTACATCAAACTTATCTTCTTTCATAAAATAGGTCAGAGCATCTGCCTGCCACTGGCAATAATGTTCCCAGATAGGAATCATTGTGTGTTCCACAACCTGCGGGCTTACACCATTGACAACAGGTCTTGCCGGCACATGACCAACATGTTCTATAACATCTTGATACAGCGCTCTTGGATGAAACAATTCATCATGACTGGTATCCATTGGTGCATTAATGAACATTTTTACAGAGCTGCCGTCATCAGCAATCTCTGTTACCTGATAATGACGCACACAATCCATCGTGCCGCCATCAGCATTTTTTACGTTTTCTCTTACATTATAAACAATACTTTCACCTACAATTGTTGCATAAGGTTCTGCATCTTTTTTAGAGTAATACAGGCAAACTGTATCATATATTCCTTCAGCATTTTGCAATAACAATGCCGGACGGCGTTCCAGCCCTTTGGAAAACATCAGATAGAATTCTTTGGCGTTTTCCGGTGCATGAAACCAGCCTTTTGCTGGCTTAATAGGAGATAACACTTTATCAAATGGCAGATTTACCAACACATTTACTTCTGTATCATTTTCTGTCAGAACAATATTTTTAATGCCTTTGCTTGTACCGGCATTGACAATACTGTCACGGAAATCAAGCTCTTCTTCCCCGTCATTATCATCTGTCTGAATCATATCCTCCACATCATCAATAATGCAGCCCACGCCAGCAGCAATTTTATCTTTGCTGGCTTCATATGTTAATTGTTCGATTGCTTCGCTGGCTTCCAGAAATTCAGCATATCCAACAGTGGCAACACCGCCGTTTACAGAGGCAGGGTGGGTAACATCCACAACTGCTAAATTAGGATTATCAGAGGTTGGAGGCCAGCTGGAACCTGGCCAATGCCATACCATTGTTTTTTTACCAGCTTCGGCAAATACATTCCATAATTGCTCTGCTTTGCATTTTCTGGAATCCAATGCATATAATACCGAATCAATTTCATCTGGATTTTGGGCAAAAAAATGGGTGATGCCATGGGTGCTTGCATTTGCCCCGGTTGCTAACGTTGTCCACATTGGCGGCGTTACAGTCGGCATACTGCCTAATAACACCAAATCGTCACGGCAAGCTCCTTTTTCAATGAATTTCTCTAAATTCGGCATCTTGCCTTTTTTGATACATCTTTTTGCAAATTTAGGATCCAATCCATCTACACCAACTACAACAACTTTTTCTGTTAACGCTTCTCGCTTCATTTTAAAGTCCTCCTATTTTTTTCAACATATTACGTTATCTGCTTTATGAATCTTATTATACTTATAAATTTTATTTTTCCTATATATCAAAACTTGTACGTATTTTGAAATGTTATTACACTTTTAAATAAACCTATCTGTCTAAACTCAGTTTATTATGGTACAATAAGATATTCTTTATTGTATTTACATTTCTATTTGAGAGGAAAAATTTATGAAAATAGAGCATCTACAATATCTATTAGAAATCATTGAATGTAATTCTTTTAATAAAGCCAGCAAATCTCTACATATCAACAACCAACATCTGGCGCGCAGCATTACCAGTTTGGAAGATGAAATCGGCGTTAAAATTCTGGACAGAAGCCATAAAGGTGTAGAAATTACCAAAGAAGGACAAATTGTAGTAGACTATGCCAAAGATGTGGTAGAAAAAACAAAACGATTGTTAAATCATTTTCATCAAAATACACAAACGGATAATATCACTATTTATTCATTAAATCCTGTGAACTCACAACTATTTTCTATTATTCAATCATTCAGCCAACAATATCCAAACGTTTCTTTCAATTTAGAAGAACACGCCACAGCTTCTATGATTCAATTACTACAGAAGCACCAGAAAAGTATCGCTTTTGTTTTGTTATTTCCAGAAAAAACTGCACTCAATCCAACTATTCCAGAAGAATTTCATTTTGAGCCATTGTATCAAGGTAATTTCCTAGTGATCGGATCACCATCTAATTCGTTCATTTCACGGCACAAAAGCACTTCTCTGAAAAGCCTTCTAAAACAAGACTTGCTGATCTATGACGCACAAACCAGTGTGATACCTGCACTATTAGCCAGCGCAGGCACTGCCAATATCAAGTATACAATTGGCAACATTAACACATTCTATAAACAACTGGATTCTGGTAGCTGCGTATCGCTTATCTTCGATTCATTTTTTTCCGAAAAATTAGCAGAGCGCTATATAGCCATTCCACTCAGAGATGATGTCAAAGTAACAGCTGGTATATTGGCCCATCAAGAAACACTGCGATCATCAATTGTCATTGATTTTATTGCGCACATTCGTCAATTTTTACATCTTGATGCCCAAAAATAAAACAGTAGCATTTGAATCCTGCCTAAAACTACGAAAATTTTTTAATTCTGCAATAAATTCATATTTTTTCATTGCATACTAAAATATTTAGCGATATAATAAATGAATTACAAACCGAAAAATAAACAAGAAAAGGAGATTTGATTGTGGCATACTACTTTACCGAACCATCCCATACCTTTGGTGAATACCTGCTTGTACCAGGTTATTCTTCTTCCGAATGTGTTCCTTCCCGTGTTTCCCTGAAAACCCCTCTGGTGAAATTTAAAAAAGGGGAAGAACCAGCAATTTCTATGAATATCCCTATGGTATCCGCTATTATGCAGTCCGTATCCGATGACAACATGGCAATCGCTCTGGCAAAAGAAGGCGGCGTATCCTTCATTTATGGCTCTCAGTCCATTGAAAACGAAGCTGCTATGGTCAGCCGCGTAAAAAACTACAAAGCTGGCTTTGTAACCAGTGATTCCAACATCAAACCGGATTCTACTTTAGCAGATGTACTGGAACTGAAAAAACAGACCGGCCATTCCACCATGGCTGTCACCGCTGACGGTACCGGCAACGGAAAATTATTGGGTATCGTAACCAGCCGTGATTATCGGGTAAGTCGGATGTCTTTAGACACAAAAGTATCTGAATTTATGACTCCATTTGAACGTTTAATCTGCGGCGATCAGAACACTACACTGAAAGAAGCGAACGATATTATCTGGGATCACAAATTGAACTCTCTGCCGCTGGTAGACGAAAATCAGAACTTATTGTATATCGTATTCCGCAAGGACTATGATTCCCGCAAAGAAAATCCATTGGAATTATTAGATGACAACAAAAGTTATATTGTAGGCGCCGGTGTAAACACCCGTGACTACGAAGAACGGATTCCTGCTCTGGTAGAAGCCGGCGCCGATGTGCTGTGCATCGACTCCTCTGAAGGCTTTTCCGAATGGCAGAGCCGTACCATCCAATGGGTACGGGAAAAATACGGCGACACTGTAAAAATTGGTGCCGGTAACGTGGTAGACAAAGAGGGCTTTTTATTCTTAGCCCAGGCCGGCGCTGACTTTATCAAAGTTGGTATCGGCGGCGGTTCTATCTGTATCACCAGAGAAACCAAAGGGATCGGCCGCGGTCAGGCTACTTCTGTCATTGAAGTTGCCAAAGCCCGTGATGAATATTATCAGACCACCGGTATTTATATCCCAATCTGTTCCGACGGCGGTATCGTACACGACTATCACATTACACTGGCTCTGGCTATGGGCGCAGACTTTGTAATGCTGGGCCGTTACTTCTCCCGTTTTGAAGAAAGCCCAACCAACAAGGTAATCATCAACGGCAACTACATGAAAGAATACTGGGGTGAAGGCTCCAACCGCGCCCGCAACTGGCAGCGATATGATTTGGGCGGCGCAGGCAAATTGTCCTTTGAAGAAGGCGTTGACTCCTACGTGCCATATGCCGGTACTTTAAAAGACAATGTAGGCGTGACACTGGCCAAAGTGCGCTCCACTATGTGCAACTGCGGCGCGCTGACCATTCCGCAATTACAGCAGAATGCCCGTCTGACACTGGTATCCGCTACCAGCATTGTAGAAGGCGGCTCCCACGATGTTGTAGTTAAAAATAATAATATGAATGTCACAGAACGGTAATCTATTGCACTTTTGCAGCTATGCACCCTCCGGCTTTCGCCTGGAGGGTGTTTTTGCAGCTGTGCAAAGCGCACTGCATGATAGCGGGAACAAACACAGTCGTTTCATATTTTTTGAAAAATGCTGTGTTTCCATCTCGCTTGCAATTTTATCGTTTCAATTTTTCCAGAAAGGACGCGATATAAATGGAACAATCGGCACAGCCTCAATATTCCAATCTGCAGCTAATACGCCGATTCTGGCCTTATCAAAAAAAATACCGCAAAACAATGGCGCTGGATTTATTCTGCGCAGCGCTCACCTGTCTGTGCGATCTGGTGCTGCCTTTGATTCTGCGCACCATCACCAACACCGCCATGCAGGATCTGGCTGCTTTGACAGTGGGACTGATTTTAAAATTAACCTTTCTTTATCTGGTTCTGCGGCTTATTGACGCCGCTGCCCAATATTATATGGCCGACATGGGTCATGTCATGGGTGTTTACATTGAAACCGACATGCGCCGCGATGCTTTCAACCATCTGCAGCGATTGAGCCACGCCTACTATTCCAATACCAAAATCGGACAGATCATGGGCCGCATCACCAATGATTTATTTGAGGTGACAGAGTTTTCCCATCATTGCCCGGAGGAATTCTTTATCGCCACATTAAAAATTCTGGTCAGCTTTGCTATTCTCTGCACCTATAATATACCACTGACCGTATTGATTTTTCTGTGCGTACCTTTGATGATCGTAGTTTCTACCATATTGAACACCCGTCTGCGGGCAGCTTTTCGTCAGCAGCGCATCCAGATTGGGGAACTGAACGCCCAAATTGAAGACAGCCTATTGGGTGAGCGGGTAATCAAAGCCTTTGGCGCAGAAAAAATGGAAACGGAAAAATTTGCTCAGGGAAACCAACAGTTTAAACAAATCAAAAAGCAGTCCTATCATTATATGGCGCTGTTTCAAGCATCCACACGACTGTTTGACGGCCTTATGTATTTGCTGGTCATTCTGGCTGGCGGACTGTTTGTAATATACCAGGCCATCACCCCCGGCGATTTGGTAGCCAATTTGGGCGGTTTTGGTAGCCTATGTACTGTATGTATCCACATTGATTGCCACCATCCGCCGTATTGTAGAATTTGCAGAGCAGTTCCAGCGCGGTATGACCGGCATTGAACGATTTTTTGAAATCATGGATACGCCGGTGGATATTACCGATGCGCCGAATGCTGTTCCGCTGCAGGTAAAGCAGGGAGCTATCCAGTTTCAGAATGTCAGCTTTGAATATCCCGACGACCACAATCACGTGCTGCACAATATCCATTTATCCATTGCACCGGGAGAAAGACTGGCTCTGGTAGGCCCTTCCGGCGGCGGCAAAACAACCCTGTGCAACCTGATCCCCCGTTTTTATGATGTAACCGAAGGCGCCATCTATATCGACGGGCAGGATATTCGCACAGTCACGCTGCAAAGCCTGCGCAACGCCATCGGCATTGTGCAGCAGGATGTCTACCTATTCAGCGGCACCGTTGCGGAAAACATCGCCTACGGAAAACCGAACGCATCAGAAGCGGAAATTCAACAGGCTGCTGCCCGCGCCGGAGCCGCTCAATTTATCCAAGCGCTGCCCCAGGGATACCATACCTATGTGGGAGAACGGGGCGTAAAGCTATCCGGCGGACAAAAACAGCGCATCGCCATCGCCCGCATCTTTTTAAAGAATCCGCCGATTTTGATTTTAGACGAAGCCACCAGCGCTTTGGACAACGAAAGCGAAATTATGGTAAGTCAAAGCCTGGAAGCACTGGCCCACGGCCGTACCACGCTGACTATTGCCCATCGTCTGACCACCATAAAAAATTACGATCGGATTCTGGTGCTGGACTCTGACGGCATTGCCGAAGCAGGCAGTCACGAAGAACTGCTACAGCAGCAGGGCATCTACTATCGGCTCTGGTATCAACTGACAGAGCAGCCATCATAACAGTGATATCATCATCTGTAGCCATACTGTCCAGCGGGCGGTATGGCTTGATTTTACCCCAAGACCTGCTATAATATTGGATTGACGATTGGACAATATTCTTGTAAAACAAAGGAGTTTTTCTATGGACTTTGAATTCGCCATTCTTGATTTCATTGCCACGCTGCATACAGACTTATTGGATGCCATCCTGCCTGTGATATCCTCATTTGGGAATGCAGGTATAGGTTGGATTATTCTGTCTGCTATTCTGCTGCTGCTTCCCCGCTATCGCAAAGCGGGACTGACTATGGCGCTGGCGTTGATTTTTTGCCTGCTTATCGGCAATGTCACTTTAAAACCACTGATTGCCCGCGCCAGACCTTACAGCTATTTTCCTGACATGGTGCTGCTGATTCCGCCGCTGGACGATTTTTCTTTTCCGTCCGGGCATACCTTTGCCTCCTTTGCGGCAGCCACTGCACTGTTCCTTCATCACAGAAAAGAAGGGATTGCAGCTTTCTTACTGGCAGCAACCATCGCCTTCTCTCGGCTGTATCTGTACGTGCATTTCCCCAGCGACATCCTGGCCGGTATGATTTTAGGTATTGCCAGCGGCTGGACTGCTTATAAAATCATAGATTGGTATCAACATAAGTATCAGCCTGCGTGGCTGCAAGGAAAGAGGTCTTCATCTTGAACGGTTTGCAAAAATCAATGACAATGGGCTATGTGCTGGCCATCAGCGGCGGCATTTTTTGGGCCGTCGGCGGCTCCTGCGGTCAATATCTGTTTCAGCACAACCAAATGACATCCAACTGGCTGGTGCCCATCCGGCTGACTATGGCAGGCATCTTGCTGCTGCTCTTTTCTCTGGTTCGTCGGCAAAATATTTTTACCGTTTGGCAGGATAAACGAAATATTGCTGATCTGCTGCTCTTTGGCTTATTAGGCTCAGCCCTGTGCCAGTACGCCTACTACACATCTATTCAGTATTCCAACGTGGCCTTGGCTACCGTTTTGGCCTATATGTCTCCGGTTATGATTTTGTTGTACACAGTCATCACCGAAAAACGGCTGCCCCGGGTTTATGAAACCATCTCGGTCTTATTGGTCATCGCCGGCGCCTTCACCTGCACCACCCATCTAAACCTGGGTGCGCTGGTAATCAATCCGCTGGCGTTGTTCTGGGGACTGGTCAGCGCCGCTTCTTTTGTAGTTTACACCATGCAGCCCCGCCGACTGCTGCGCAGCTTTGATCTGTTGGTCATCATCGGCTGGGGTATGCTGATTGGCGGCATTGCCTTGCTGCTTTTGTTCCGCCCGTGGAATATTTCTGTAATTGTAAATCCTGCGCTTTATCTGCATATGGCAATGGTCATCATTCCCGGTACAGTCTGCTCATTTTGCTTTTATCAGGCCGGTGTCAGCATTGTGGGCAGCGTTACCGGCAGTATTCTGTCCTCGGTAGAACCGGTGGCCTCTATGATCATCTCGGTGCTGTTTTTAAACGTACCGCTGACCGGCTTGGACTTTGTCGGCTTCCTGCTGATTTTAAGCTGCATTCCCATCATCGCCTTCGGCAATAAACAGCAGCTGCAAAAGCAGTTGGACAATGTTGCATCCGGTGGTTGAAGAATTAGAAAATCCCGAACGGATTGTTGCTTTTTGGCAATCATCTGCTCGGGATTTTTTGGTGCTGCACAATTCTCCTATCCGCTTACACTTCTACTCCTTCCAACCGCAGCAGCTTTTCCTTAATATCCAAGCCGCCGGCATATCCGGTCAGTTTACCATTGGCGCCGATGACACGGTGACAGGGAATCACAATGGCAATGGGGTTGTTATGGTTGGCGCCGCCTACTGCTCTGCTGGCTGTGGGTTGTCCAACGGCTGCTGCAATCTGGCCATAGGTGCGGGTTTGACCATACGGAATGGCTTCCAGCTGCTGCCACACCTTTTTTTGAAAAGCTGTACCCCGGGGATTCAAAGGCAGCGAAAAACTGGCCCGCAATCCGGCAAAATATTCTTCCAGCTGCCGTTTGGCCTCCAAAAGCAACGGCGTATCCTGCAATACAGCATCACCTACTGTTTTTTGCTCCTGTTCAAACTGAATCTGTACAATGGCATCGTTTTCCTCCACAATACGCAGCAAACCTGCCATTGTGGGCAACTCTGCATAATATCTCATAAAAGCGCCTCCTGCAATGAAATTTCTGTCTTCACTATAACAACTCCCCGAAAAATTTGCAAGAATCAATCCATTTCTGCAATGGATTTCTTATGTTCTCCTGACGGTTTTCATATATTTTAACGGTACTGTTCAATCAATACTATTATATTCATGGTAAAAAATGCGTTATTAAACTATTTTTCATTGTAAAAAATGTATGATTTAAACAATAGTTCGTTGTATTTTTTGTTATATTGCGTTATACTATGACTAACTTGGGTAAGGAGGAATGTTTATGTACAGATTTGCAATGGAAACACTTTACCAATGGAAAGAAAACAAATACCGCAAACCACTTATTATCGAAGGTGCCCGTCAGGTAGGCAAAACCTGGCTGATGAAAGAATTCGGCCAAAAGGCGTATAAAGATACTGTGTACATTAACTTTGATTCTAATTCTCGTATGGCAGAGTTATTCTCCATGGATCTCAATACAGAGCGCTTGATCTTAGGACTGGAACTATATGCCGGTCGAAAAATCGACCCAAACACTACATTATTGATTTTTGACGAAGTGCAGGAAGTACCAAAAGCATTGTCCAGTCTGAAATATTTTTGCGAAGATGCACCACAATATCATATCATTTGCGCAGGTTCCTTATTAGGTCTGGCACTGCACAGCGGAACATCCTTTCCTGTTGGAAAAGTAGATTTTCTAAAGCTCTATCCCCTATCGTTCCGCGAATTTTTAATGGCTACAGGAAAAGAACGTTTTGTACAACTACTGGACAGCAACGATTTTTCCATGATCACTGCATTTAAACATATCTATATAGATGCTCTAAAATTGTATTACTTTGTTGGCGGAATGCCGGAAGCTGTGCTGCATTTCTCCGAAAATAACGATTTCAATCAGGTACGCCATATCCAGCAACGAATTCTTGCCGCATATGAGCAGGACTTTTCCAAACATGCACCCAATGAAATTGTGCCGCGAATCCGTATGTTGTGGAACAGCATTCCTTCTCAATTGGCCAAAGAAAATAAAAAATTTCTGTATGGGCTTGTCAGAGAAGGCGGCAGAGCCAAAGACTACGAAGCAGCCATTATGTGGCTTTCCGACTGCGGGCTTGTGCATAAGATCAGCCGTATAAACACACCAAAGCTGCCATTAAAAGCCTATGAAGATCTGAAAGCATTTAAACTATTTATTGTCGACGTTGGCTTGCTTGGCTGTATGACAGGTTTGCGGCAGCAGACACTTCTGGATGGCAACGATTTATTTGTGGAATTTAAGGGAGCGCTTACAGAACAGTTTGTCATGCAGCAACTAGCCACAATCCCCCAGTTAAACACCTATTACTACACCAATGACCGCGGTTCCTGCGAAATTGATTTTGTAATTGATACTGGCCAAACCATCATTCCAGTCGAAGTGAAGGCAGAAGAAAATCTGCGTGCAAAAAGTCTGCGCAGCTATCATGACAAATTTCAGCCGGAAATTGCCATCCGTACTTCCATGTCCGACTACCGCAAAGAGGAATGGCTGCTGAATCTGCCCTTATATGCCATCGAAGAAATTCTTGTTTCTTTGTAATGATTGGAGTACAATAAAAACAGTTTCATACCGTTAACGAAATCATTTAGGGCTGCGCTCCTTTGAAACAGCAGCCTGTTTGGGAGGTTTTTATATTGGAATACGGATTTGTAAAGGTTGCCGCTGCAACACCTGAAATCAAGGTGGCGGACTGCGCATACAATACCGATGCGGTTCTGGCATTGTGGCAGCAGGCCGAGGAAAAAGGCTGTCATCTTGTGGTGTTTCCGGAACTAGTATTGACAGGCTACACCTGCGGAGATTTATTTTTGCAGCCGGTATTGCTGCAGGGCTGTATGAACGGTCTGCAAAAGCTGATAGAAGCCAGCCGCCAGCTGCAGTCGGCGGCAGTGGTGGGCGCACCTGTTACCCACGGGGGTAAACTATATAATTGCGCCGTTGTATTGCAGCAGGGCGAAGTACTGGGCATTGTACCCAAATCCTCTTTGCCTACCTATGGCGAATTTTACGAACAGCGGCATTTCAACACAGCCCCTGCCGATGCCACCATTTACAGCGATGCGCTCCGTCCAATCGGGCAGGACAGTACCCTGTTCGGCAGCAAACAGTTATTTCAGTGCCAACAGCTGCCTGACTTTACCTTTGCGGTAGAAATCTGCGAAGATTTGTGGGCGCCGCTGCCGCCTTCCACCCATCATGCTATGGCCGGCGCCACTGTTATCTGCAATTTATCGGCCAGCAACGAATTAATCGGCAAAGCAGACTACCGCCGCCAGCTGGTAACAGGACAATCTGCCCGCCTGTTATGCGGCTATGTTTACGCCAACGCCGGTTACGGAGAATCCACCACCGATGTAGTTTTTGCCGGACATAATCTGATTGCGGAAAATGGCGTTGTATTAGCAGAAAGTCAGTTATTTGACACCGGACTGACCATCAGCGAAATTGATGTGCAGAAACTGAACCAGGAACGGCGCAGAATGAATACCTTTCCACTAAATCAAGCAGAGCGGGGCTATTATCACTGCACCTTTACTGCGCAGACCAGCTGCCCGCTGACACGAAAAATCGATGCGCTGCCATTTGTGCCCGCCGACCAAAGCCACCGCGCCGAACGCTGCGAGTTAATCTTATCCATTCAGGCGCAAGGGCTGAAAAAACGACTGGTGCATTCCTGGTCAAAAACAGCGGTTATCGGCATCAGCGGCGG
>OGPA01001621.1_pt1 | contig 18161 bp, 13 predicted proteins | sample 1552841 | NCBI WGS metagenome assembly OGPA01 (sample SAMEA2579916, study PRJEB22360) | human gut metagenome | reverse complement strand
GCTTCTGTCAGTATAAAGCGATTCGCGATTATCGCGGGGACAGGCAGGCATCTTTCCGTGCTTTTGCAGAAATTTGTGTGACAAGGCAGATTATTACCGCCATAAAGACAGCAACAAGACAAAAACATATTCCATTAAATTCTTACGTTTCATTAAACAAACCAGTTTTTGATGAAGATTCCGAGCGCACTTTGGCAGAAGTCGTGCCAACAACGGGAAAGTCCGGAAATCCGGAAGATTTATTTATTAATCAGGAAAACCTGATGGATATAGAAAGCACTATGCACCGTATTTTAAGTCCTCTGGAGCAGCAGGTAGTCAATCTGTATCTGGAAGGAAAATCTTATGTAGAAATTGCTCAGGATCTGAACCGTCATGTAAAGTCAGTGGACAATGCTTTGCAGCGTGTAAAAAGAAAATTAGAGCAGTATTTAGAAAAAAGAGAAGAAAGCGGAAAATAATTAAAAAAAATTCAAAAAAACAGTTGACAACTATGAGGGTTGTATATATAATAACATGTGTTGGCAACAAATCTGGAGGGGTTCCCGAGCGGCCAAAGGGGACGGACTGTAAATCCGTTGGCTCCGCCTTCGAAGGTTCGAATCCTTCTCCCTCCACTTTTTCCGTCGCGGGATGGAGCAGTTGGTAGCTCGTCGGGCTCATAACCCGAAGGCCGGAGGTTCGAGTCCTTCTCCCGCAACCATGTGCTTGTATAGCTCAGTCGGTAGAGCGTTACCTTGGTAAGGTAAAGGTCACCAGTTCGATTCTGGTTACAAGCTTTGAACTTCATACGGCGGCATAGCTCAGCTGGCTAGAGCATACGGTTCATACCCGTAGTGTCCGGGGTTCAAGTCCCTGTGCCGCCACTAATTTAAAGCAATCATCCAATTGGGTGGTTGCTTTTTGTTTGCCCTAAGCTGCGGTTGTTATACAAAAATCCCTGGCCGTATCAGACAGGGATTTCAGGATTTCAAATTTATTTTAAAGATTGTGATTTTCTATGCGTCTGGCGGCAAGTTGGTAGACTTCATCGTCTTCTCTGGCTCCAATAATGATAATTAACATTTGATCCTCTTGGCGAACCAGTTTATAAACAATACGAAGACCGGCACCGCGAAGTTTGATTTTGTAAAAGCCTGTTAAATTATTACCGCCTTTGTTGCCAAGAGGTTTTCCGTATCCGCCTTCTTCCGAAGAAAGTGGATTGGTGGAAATCTTATCAATTGCTTTGCGAACAAGTAATCGCTGATTTCCGGCAAGGTTACGTAAATCTTTTACAGCTTCTGGCAGGTAGTCAATTTTCCATGTCATTCAAATTCCACCTCGTCAGTGTTTGCAATATCCTCTGCAGAAAAACCAAATTCATGATCTACTGCTTCCTGAGAGATTAGAGTGGATGTATCGAAATTAGATATCCGTTCTGTAGCCATTGCAAGAAGCCGGGCATCGTTTACTTCGTTCATTAGTTTTACATATTCTTCTGGAGAAAGCAGAACACATTCAGCAGTATTATTTTTCATAACGACTTTAGCGCCACTTTTCTTTACCTCTTCAAAAATTTTACCAGCTAAACCGCGGTTAAAAAGAGAAATGGAAATTGTATTTTGAATTGCGCTCATAACAGAAGTCATAAGAGCCACCTCCTTATAAGTTTAGTATATGCAATTTTATATAATCAGTCAATAAATACTGATAAAAATACTGATAAATATATAAATAAAAATATCAAGAAAAATTAGAATAAAGGAGAAGCAATATATTTAAACGATGGAAAGCTGAAATAAACGCAGTATCTATTACAAAACTGAAACACTGACTAAAAGCAATCATCCAATTGGGTGGTTGCTTTTTTTATTTGCCCTTTTTTCATAATGGATATGGTATAGCAGATGGTGGGATACTTTGGTTAGGTTGATAGGAAAAGCAAGTTTATAGTGCATTGTATAGTAACTTTTGGTTGATAGCAACTCTATGAATAAACCGATTCTATGCAATGCATTAGTACATAGTATAAAATCTAATTATAGAACAGAACAGTTCTGGTATTTCTGGCAGTGATTGGCGCCAAATCTACTGCTAATTGGCATAATAACAAACTATTAAAAAATATCCAATTAAAGTTTTATGAAAAGGGGTGTCTTTTCGTGGAGAAAAGTATGAAAAACAATAAGAATGTGGTCAGTTACATTCATGTAGCCATTATGATTACTTTAATGCTTTGTGGAAGCTTTTTACCAACGTTTGGACAGATTACGCCTTTAGGAATGAAAGTATTTGGCGTTTTTTTAGGCCTGTTATATGGCTGGGTCTTTGTTGGTATTTTATGGCCAAGTGTGCTGGGCTTTTTTACATTATCATTGACTGGTGTTACCAATCCGTTGATGGCATTTGTGGCTGGTTTTTCCAACCCAACCACTACAATGGTTATCATGTCTTATGTACTTGCCTATAGTTTAGGAAAAATTGGTGTAACAGAAGCGGTTGCTTACTGGGCTATGAGTAAAAAAGTTTTTGTAAACCGCCCATGGTTATTTGTAACAGCTATTGTTCTTGTTACCTGTTTGTTGGGTATGTTAGGCGGAATGTTTGCAGCCATTTTTCTGATGTGGGGTGTAACAAAAACCATTGCTGATAAAAATGGTGTAGAAAAAGGTAACTTGGTAGTTAGCATGGTTTATGCCCTGGTATTGTTTGGCGGTTTTAGTGGTGGTCAAATGGTTCCATTCTATGGCGGTGTAATCATGTATGGCGGATTTTTGACAGCTGCAACCGGTGTTGTGGTTGAAGGTTTGCCATTCCTGGTTGCAGGGGAATTATACACCATGCTTTCTATGCTGGCAGTGATTCTCATTGTAAAAGTTGTATTTAAACCAGATGCATCCAAATTTTATTTAACAGAAGAAATGCGTGCAGAATATGCAAAATATAAATTGAATAAGAAGCAGAAAGTCGGTTTGATTTTGCTGGTATTCTATTTCTTAGCGTTGTTGTTGCCGTCTGTTTTCCACGGCGGATTTTGGACTATGTTAAGCACTTGGGGTATGGTTGGTATGACCATTCTCTATGTAGTGGTATTTTCTATCTGGAAAGATGAAGATGGCAATGATATGTGCTCCATGGAAGAATGTTTTTCCAAAGGTGTAGCCTGGGGACCGATTTTATTGTTTATGGTCACTATTCCGTTGGCTACCGCTATGGAATCGGAAGAAGTTGGTATTATGGCTACTGTCAGTGCAGCCTGCGCACCAATTTTCTCCGACATGAGTCCGATGGTTTTCCTGATTGTTGTAGCAATTGTAATGGGACTTTTGACGCAGGTGCTGCACAATTTGGTTGTAGCAGCATTGTTTACACCGGTGTTGGCACCTATTTATATCGCTATGGGTGGGAATCCAATTACATTCTTCTTTGTTCTTTATGCAGCGTTGTGCTGTTCTTTTGGTACACCGGCAGCATCTATGCAGGCCGGTCTGTTGTACGGACATTCTGATGTTTCAACCAAAAATGCGTATTTGTTAGGTTGGTTGTATTATATTGTAACAGTGATTATCGTGATTGCCATGATTCCGTTATGTGACATTTTGTTTGCTTATTATATGGCTTAGGAGATGGAATGACGGTAGTGTAAAATTAAAATTTCTATAAATATTTTGTATTTTGGAAGGAGAAGATGAAATATGCCAGACAACAAAGTAATTGTGTTAGGTATTGATGGTATGGATCCTAAAATGACAAGACGGTTGGTAGATGAAGGCCGCTTGCCAAACATTGAAAAATTAATCAAACAGGGCGGCGCTCGTCATGACTTAGTATTATTGGGCGGCGTGCCAACCATTACCCCGCCAATGTGGACCACTTTGGCTACCGGCGCATATCCAAACACCCATGGTGTAACCTGTTACTGGAATTCCCATCCAACCGAATTAGATCGTTTGGTATACGCTTTTGATACATCCAAAATTACGGCAGAGCAGGTTTGGGAAACCGCAGTTAAAGCTGGGAAAAAAGCATTGGTTTGGACATGGCCCTGCTGCTGGCCGGCAAGAATTGACAGTCCTAATCTGCACATTGTAGGCGGACTGGCTCCATTAGGCCCTAACCATACATCTGCAATTGTGGATGACGATTATCTGACCTATGCTTCTGTAGACTGCAAAGCAATCGGACCTCGTGAACATTTAGAAGCCAAAGGCGGCGCCGGCTGCATTATGACAGAGGATATGAAAGAATCCGGCCCGGTTGAAGGCTATGTGTCCAGCTTTAACGAAATGGGCGCAGGGAATGCATCTGCTGATACTGGTGCAGGTGTTCAGGTGGGTATTGCCCCAAAAACATGGTTGTTGTTTGACCATATGGAAGGGGAAGAAATGAATGAATCAGATAAATGTCTGAAAACCTATAATTCTCCTATCACAGAACCGAAAAACTGGAATCGGGAACTACCGGAAGGTGCAAAAGAATTCCATGTTATCGTGGCTCAGGGTACAGTGCAGTATCCAAGTTTAATGCTCAAAAATGAAAATGGTCAGTATGATCGTGTAGAAATTTATAAAAACAAAAAGGCAGAAGCGCCATTTGTAGCTATAAAAGACGGTGAATATTATCCATTGGTAGAAACAGAATTGCTCTTTGGCGATAGAAAAGTGAGAACAACAAGACATTTCACCATTGTTAAGATTGATCCGCAAGGTTCTTATGTCACTGTTTCTGCCGGTATTCCGATGGATATTGAAACAGAACGGAAAGAGTCTAACTGGCTGCCGCAATCGTTATATCAGCAGTCTGTAGATATTGCAGGCTATATTCCATACGCCATCGGTGTAGGCGGCGGTTACCCGGAAATGATTAGCCGCCGTTCCCTGCCAAGCTGGGATGCCTTTACAAAATGGCAGGCAAAAGCATTGCTGGGATTGATTGAACAGAATGGATATGATTGCGTATTTACTCACCTGCACAGCTGTGACCACATTGGTCATCCTGCTTGGAGATGGGCGAAAACAAGAGAAAAATACGGCAACAATGATGAAAAAGTATATCAGAGCTTGTTAGAAGAAATCTATCTGCAGGCAGATGAATATGTAGGTCAGTTTATGCCTTTGATGGAACAGGGCTGGAATATCATCGTGACATCTGACCACGGCCTGTTGTGCAGTGAAGAAGATGATTTGCCGTTCTTGGGCGAAGGGTTCGTTATGAATGTTGGCGTTATGCGCGAACTGGGCTATACAGTACTGAAAAAAGATGAAAACGGCAAAGAGATAAGAGAAATTGACTGGGAAAAAACCAAAGCCGTTGCACCACGCGGCAACCATATTTATATCAACCTGAAAGGCCGTAATCCTCATGGTATTGTAGATCCGAAAGATCAATATGAACTGGAACGTCAGATTATTGACGATTTATACAGCTACCGGATGAATGGCAAACGTGTTGTCAATATTGCTATGCGCAACAAAGATGCAGCGCTGTTGGGCATGAGCGGTCCAAAATGCGGCGACATTATTTACTTCTTGGAAGAAGGTTTCAACAGACTGCATGGCGATGCATTGTCCACTACAGAAGGCTACTTTGGCACATCGGTATCCCCAATCTTTATTGCAGCCGGTCCGGGTGTTAAAAAAGGTGTAGAAACCGATCGTGTTATCCGTGAAGTAGACGTAGCGCCAACTGTATCTGCATTACTGGGTATTCCAATCCCGGCTCAGTGCGAAGGAGCGCCTGCATATCAGATTTTAGAGAGTGGTACTTATCAAATTTAAGAATTGAGAGCATGTTACCATATCGTGAAATGCGTTTATGTTGGTCATAATGCTGAAAAACACAAAAAATCAGTGAGGATGTAAAAAGTTCTCGCTGATTTTTTATATCAATTTTTATAGTTAATTGGAGCTTAATTGCCGCAAAATTTTGAAAAAACAGCACAATGCTTCCATTAAAAACAATTTTTAATCAAGATAAACAGGATGGAAGTATGATAAAATAGTCGTGATTAAGGTAAACATAAAGAATGGCAATAAAAACGGTGATAAACAAATACAGAAATTCAGGGAGGTTTTATCCATGAATATGATGCAAATACAATATTTATTAGATGCTGTTAAGTTTCACTCCATTCATAAGACAGCGGAAAAATACAGCATTTCTCCCCAAGGTGCCAGTAAAGCAATTCGGATGCTGGAACAGGAGTTGGATATTGTGTTGATAGAACGCTCGACAAAAGGTGTTGTGCTGACAGAGTATGGTGAACAGTTGCTGCCTTACTTTGAAGAACTTTTGTGCAATTATCATAAAATCAAAGCCTATTGCAATGAACTGAATCTATTACCGGACCCGGAGACGATCTCCGGGGAAATTAATCTGGCGGTAACACCGCGATTTACCGATAGCTACCTTGGCTCGCTGCTTACAAGTTTTAACTTGCGATATCCCAATATTCGGATTCGGGTGGATTCTATGAATAACAGTAAGATTTTTCAAAAAATGCAGGAAGGTAAAAGCTTTGACATTGGTATTGTAACAGTAGCCAATATTGAACCCAATATAGAGCAGCTGTCCAGTTTTTTATTAAAATCCAATTTGCAGTTAATTTCTTATTGCACCAAACCATTGTATATATGTGGTCTTAAGAAAACCATAGAAAAAATAGGAAAAGTATTCCCGATTAATTCTGCTGATGCGCCTAGATCCATAGTTGCTTATGAATATGGAGGTATTATGGAGGATTACAGAGCGGACTACGATTATCAGATGGATTCCATTACAGCGCAGCTGAATTTTATTAATCAGCATGATATGTTGGGAGCTTATGCACTGGATGAATTTAAACGGCATTTTCATACCAAAAAACATGCCTATATTCCTATGGATTCACCAGTTACATTAACCTATGGCAGTTTGATGAACGGCAATCATCGCTTATCCGAGGTAGAAAAGATTTTTTTGCAGTTTTTATATGAAAATTTTAAGGAATAATTGTGTAAAGGCTGGTAATACTTCTGTTTGTGCAAAAGGAATTTTCTATTGATATGGCGTAATTAATAGACATTGCATGATACCGAAAAAGCGGATATAATAATCGGATGAAGCAAGAGAAATTCCATTGGAAAAGGGGTTACAAATAGTGGAGGAAGAACATATTACCCGCGTGGAGTATCAAGGTAAAGAGATTATTTTGATTGCGACGGCGCATGTGTCAAAGCAAAGTGCTGAGCTGGTAAAAGAAGTGATTGACCGGGAGCAGCCGGACAGTATTTGTGTAGAACTGGATGAAGATCGGTATCAGAATATTAAAAATCCTAAAAAATGGGAAAACACAGATTTGGTACAGGTTATCAAAGATAAAAAGGTTGGTTTTATGTTAGCCCAGTTAGTGCTGGCATCCTATCAGCGCAAGCTGGCCAAGCAGCTGGATACCAATGTGGGCGAGGAAATGCTGCAGGGGATTCGTTCTGCCGAAGAAACAGGAGCAGAGCTGGTATTGGCTGACCGCAATATTCAAACTACATTTATGCGCATCTGGCGCAAGATGAGTTTGAAAGAAAAATTTGATTTGCTGTTGAATCTATTCTTTGCGTTGGATGAAGAGGACGAGACAGAAATCAGTGATGAGGAAATTGCCAAGCTGCTGCAAAAGGATATGCTGGAAGCAGCCATGACCAGTATGAAAGAGGAGTTTCCCAAAATCGGAGATATTTTGCTGTGCGAGCGGGATCAGCATTTGGCCAATAAGATCAAAAATGCGCCGGGGAAAAAGATTGTGGCCGTATTGGGCGGCGCCCATGTGGCCGGTGTAAAAGAAGAAATCTTCAAAGAACAGAATATGACAGAGATTACTTCTGTGCCGCCTGCCGGAAAAGCAGGAAAAATTATAGGCTGGGCAGTGCCGTTGGCCATTGTGGCATTGATTGCCTATGGTTTTGTACAGGGCTTTCAGACCGGTATGGAGCAAGTTATCAGCTGGATTTTGTGGAATGGTTCTTTGGCAGCGTTGTTCACAGCAATTATGCTGGGGCATCCGCTGAGTATTTTAACTGCATTTGTAGTGGCGCCCATTTCGTCTTTGAATCCCATGTTGGCCTGCGGATGGTTTGCCGGTTTGATGGAGGCTCATATTCGTAAGCCAAAAGTAGAAGATGTTAATAACATTTCCAATGATATATTTAGTATCAAAGGGTTATTTCATAATCGCTTTTTGCGTACCCTGTTGATTGTAATCATGGCTAATCTGGGCAGTACATTGGGTACTATCATTGCAGGGATGGATATTATCAAAAATGTATTCTAATCTTATTTAGAACTAGATGGAGTATGGTAAGTCTGTTTCGTAAATAGAATGTATTGCAGAGAAAGACATTAACTTTGCGATTGTGCTTCAGCCTATATATGAAATGCTTCAGCATATGGATGCCGAGAAAATGGTGCTTGTCAAATTTGTTCAAAAACGGACTAAGAAAAAACAGAACAAAAAGGATTACTTAGGGATAAATCTGTGTTCTGTATACAGTATATACAATAAAATTCTATTGTGTAAAAGTTGCTTTCACAGTATAATAGCTATACCAGAGAAAAATAACTTTACAGATAAAGACGCCGAAAATGTGGCATGGTGTACAAAGCTATTTTTTCGGTGTCTTTTTTGAATAGGAGGAACCGGTATGGATTTATTTACTGCCAAGGGTGCTGTTGAAGTAGCCGAACCAAGATTATATAAGGATGCCTTTCCTTATGATGATTTCCCTAAAAATGCTTTTGTGGAAGGCACCTACCCCTATGATATTCCGGAGGATATATGGGTAACCGATACCACATTCCGTGATGGACAGCAATCTATGGAATCTTTTACACCAAAGCAGATTGAAGATATTTTTACCTATATGCATTTGTTGGACAACGGCAATGGCATTATCCGCCAGAGTGAATTTTTTATTTACAGCGACCGGGACAGAGAAGCCATTGAACGGTGTCAGGTTTTGGATTATCAGTTTCCGCAGATTACCACTTGGATTCGTCCCCTTCCTAATGATATCGCCTTGGCAGCAAGTATGGGCATTAAAGAAACCGGTGTGTTGATGTCCTGTTCTGATTATCATATTTTTGGCAAACTGAATAAAAACCGCCGAGAAGTTTTTGATATGTATTTAAAAGCAGCGGCTGATATTATGGAAAAAGGAATTCGTCCTCGCTGCCATCTGGAAGATATCACCCGCGCCGATGTGTTTGAATTTGTGATTCCGCTGATCAAAGCGCTGGACGAGCTGGGCAAATCCGGCGGTATGGATATCAAGTTCCGTTTATGTGATACACTGGGTGTGGGTAAACCATTCAGCCGTATGGCTATCCCTCGCAGTGTGCCAGCATTGGTGCATCATGTAAAAGAAGAAACCGGCGTTCGCGCTGAACAGCTGGAATGGCACGGACACAATGACTATTACTATGCGGTAGCCAATTCTACTGCGGCCTGGATGCATGGTGTATCCAGCATCAGCACCACACTGCTGGGCATTGGTGAACGGACCGGCAATACACCGTTAGAGGCGATGCTGGTAGAATATGCCCAGTTAAAACACCCTGAAAAACCGATGAATTTTCATGCATTGACAGAAATTGCCCGTTATTTTGAACGGGAATTCCGTTACAGCGTTCCGCCAAAAACACCGTTTGTCGGTGAAGATTTCAATGCCACAAAAGCGGGGATACATGCAGACGGTTTGTTAAAGCATGAAGATATTTACAATTCGGTAGATACCTTAAAAGTATTTAATCGGCCTATTCGGATTGCTATCAATCAATTTTCGGGCAATGCGGGGATCGCCGCATGGATTAACGGTGAATATGGCTTCCTTGGCGATGAAAAAATTACCAAGAAAGACCCATTGGTGCATAAAATTAAAGCCTGGATTGATGATCAGTATGCCAGCGGCCGTAATACGGCAATCAGTGACTGTGAAATGCATTTTCTGGTAGGGAAGTTTATTGTAAGTATCCGTACCGGAAAAGATGAGGATTTAAAAAATATTGTAATACCAGGAGGTTGTGGAGAACGTGGCTAATTTAACAGAAAAAATTATCAGCCGGCACATTACAGACGGTGAAATGAAACCGGGAACTGAGATCGGTTTAAAAATTGATCAGACCTTAACTCAGGACTCTACAGGGACAATGGCTTATCTGGAACTGGAAGCAATGGGTATCGACAGAGTAAAAACAAAATTGTCCGTTGCTTATATTGACCACAATATGCTGCAGGCTGGTCCGGAAAATTTTGACGATCACCTGTTTATTCAAAGCGCAGCCAAAAATTATGGCATCTGGTTTTCCAAACCGGGCAACGGCATTTGCCACCAGGTGCATCTGGAACGGTTTGGCGTACCGGGCGATACTTTGATTGGTTCGGACAGCCATACACCTACTGCCGGTGGTTTGGGTATGCTGGCCATTGGCGCCGGCGGCGTGGATGTTGCGGCAGCTATGGCCGGGCGCAGCTATTATATCCAGATGCCTGATGTTATAGAAGTTCGTTGGCATGGTCATTTGCGTCCTGGTGTATCCGCAAAAGATATCATTTTATATGTATTACAGCAAGAAACGGTAAAAGGCGGCGTCAACAAAGTTTATGAATACACCGGAGACGGTGTGGCCACCCTGAGCGTGCCGGAGCGGGCCACCATTACCAACATGGGCGCTGAATTGGGCGCTACCACCTCTATTTTCCCAAGCGATGAAGCCACCCGGGAATTTTTGAAATCCATGGGCAGAGAAGATGCCTACCAGCCATTAAGCGCTGATGCCGATGCTGCCTATGTAAAAACCATTGAAGTAAACCTGGATGAACTGGTGCCAATGGTGGCTTGTCCTCACAGTCCGGATAAAGTAGTGGCTGTCAGCCAATTAGCCGGTGAAGTGATCCAGCAGGTAGCCATCGGCAGCTGCACCAATTCCTCTTATTTGGATTTGGCAAAATGCGCCATGTTATTGAAAGGTAAAAAAGTAAATGAGAATGTGTCCCTGGTAATTTCTCCGGGTTCCCGTCAGATTTTGAAACGGCTGGCAGATGACGGTTTGCTGTCCATCTTTTTGGAAGCAGGTGCCCGTGTACTGGAATGCGGCTGCGGTCCTTGCATCGGCATGGGGCAGGCGCCATGCAACAACGGGAAATCGCTGCGTACCTTTAACAGAAATTTCTATGGCCGCAGCGGCACCAAATCTGCGGATGTGTATCTGGTAAGCCCGGAAACTGCCATTGCCTCCGCTTTGACAGGTGTGATTACCGATCCAAGCGGCATCGAAGATTTCGGCGCAGCAAAAGTGCCGGAAAAATTTGAAATTGATGACAATCTGCTGATTGCGCCAAATGAAGCCTATATCGGCAAAACAGAACTGGTGAAAGGGCCTAACATCAAAGGCGTGCCGGCTGCTGTGCCGCCGCAGGATACTTTGAGCGCCAAAGTGCTGACCGTATTGGAAGACAATATTACAACCGACCATATTATGCCGTCTAATGCATCTTTACTGCCATATCGTTCTAATATCCCGCATCTGGCTGATTACTGCCTGACTCCCAGTGATGCCCAGTTCCCGGCCAAAGCAAAAGCCAACGGCGGCGGTATCATTGTGGCCGGCGAAAACTATGGGCAGGGATCCAGCCGTGAACATGCGGCGCTGGCTCCGCTGTATTTGGGCGTAAAAGCTGTCATTGCCAAATCTTTCGCCCGTATTCACAAACAGAATCTGGTGAACAACGGCATTATGCCGCTGGTATTTGCTAATGCAGCTGACTATGAAAAAATTCATGAAGGCGATGAACTGGCCTTTACCGATTTGATCGAACAGATTAAAAGCGGCAACGTTACTATGACCAACAAAACCACCGGCGATGTGATTGATTTGCACATTGAGCTGGGCGGCAGACAGGAAGGGTTGTTGTTAGCGGGGGGCTTATTAACCTCCATCAAAATGGCCAAGTAAGAACAGTTTCTTTTTTCCGCTGGCTGTGTTGCTTTCAGATCTGCTTGCTTGCGTACTATTTGTACGCGGCGCTGTATAAATCTGAAAGCCGCCTTGCCAGCAAAAAAATAATTCTGTCCTGGAGGATATCATTAAAAGTGTTGTCGTATAGCTTGTCAGTTTTACTATTAAGACAGGCAAGGTAGTTAGGGTTTGTACACTGTATCATTAGATGAAAAGAGGATGTATATGCAGACAATCACACTGATTTATGGGGATGGCATTGGCAAGGAAGTTATTGCTTCTGCTAAGGCTGTTGTAGAAGCGTCCGGCGCACAGGTGGACTGGGAAGTGCAGGAAGCCGGCGCAGAGGCTGCTGAAAAATACGGTAAACCAATTGATGATGCTGTGCTGGAAAGCATTTCCCGCAATGGCGTAGCGCTGAAAGGGCCAACTGCCACACCGGTAGGCAAAGGGTTCCGCAGTGTCAATGTAGAGATTCGCAAACGGTTGGATTTATATGTAAACCTGCGTCCGCTGCGTTCCTTTGAAGGGGTAAAATCACTGTATCAAAATATTGACCTGACCATCGTGCGGGAAAATACAGAAGGATTATACATTGGTATCGAAAAGCAGGTAGATGAAGGTCGGGCAGAGGCTACCAAGGTGATTACCAAAAAAGCCAGCGACCGCATTGTAAAATATGCCTTCGATTATGCCAGAGATATGGGCAAAAAGAAAGTAACTGCCATTCACAAAGCAAATATTATGAAACTGACCGACGGCCTGTTTTTAAATTGTGCCAAAGAGATTGCCCAAGGCTATCCGGACATTGCCTTTAACGATAAAATTATTGATGCAGCCTGCATGGATTTGGCGTTGAATCCATATGCTTATGATGTGCTGGTGGCGCCAAACCTGTACGGCGATATCATCTCCGATCTGGGCAGTGCATTGGTAGGCGGACTGGGCGTAGCGCCCGGCGCCAATCTGGGTGACGGTGTAGCAGTGTTTGAAGCAGTGCATGGATCCGCGCCGGATATTGCCGGTAAAGACTTAGCCAATCCTACCTCAGCCATATTATCTTCAGCCATGATGCTGAAACATTTAGGGATGAAAGAAGAAGGACAGCGCATCGAAGATGCCATTGCCGCTTGCTTTGCATCCGGACAGATGACCGGTGAGCTGGGCGGTACTCTGGGCTGCAAAGCCTTTACCGAAGCTATTATTAAAAATATGAAATAATTGGCGATACCTTTGTATCGCTTAAAACAGTAGAGAGCCTGTCTGTTGCAGCAAAGCAAGTGCTGCGGCCGACAGGCTTTTTTGTGGTTCGTTTATTTTTTATTGATTGGTATAAATTACTGTAAAAGTTTATGCTATTTGATAAACTGCCGTTCCGGTTTCGATATCTAATTTTACTTTATGGTGAGACAATTTCTGCACGCCTGGAAATTCTAACTTGATTTTTTCATGATTCCAATCTGTTTGACGATTTGTTTTTCCGTTTCCCTCATACATTTGTAGCCGTGTTCTTGCAGGATTAGCAGAATCATTTATTTTATCATTGCGATAGACAGAATAAAGCTGCACTTCAGACAACTCCAACGAAATCCCCAATACACCGGCCAATGCCAGGCTGTGTTGGAGACCGCCTTGAAACTGCAATTTCATACTGTCCCAGGTTTTCTCAGAAATGGAGCGTTTCAATTCAAAAATATGCATGCGATAACGGCCTGCGTATTGTTCCAACAACAAATAATCCGCACACTTTTTGTTTTCAAAATAGGCCCAACTGTTATCATCCATCTTGCCAAACAAAATGCTTGCAGCGGAAAGAAGCAGCGTTAAATCCGCTTCGCCATCTTTCTTAGTTTCCACGATATGAACCTGGTTTGAAGCTTCTTCCACCAAATCGCTATTCAATAAAGCAAACCTATTTTTATCAAGATTCTGCATCCAAGTCACCTTCAATCGTATTAATCTGCTCATTCATTGCTTTTAATGTGTGATAGAAAGTCATGGCTTCAAAGCCATAATCCCCACAAGAGAGTTCTGTGACCATTGTTTTGTTATCGGGCTGCACATCAAATTGATATACTGCCACCGCTTCCTTGTGTAGTAAATCCGTTTCCTGATATCCCAAACGCTTTGCACATGTTAAACGATCTGCTCGTTTCGCCAATTTCAGCATATTATTGACATGCTGTAAAATCAAATCGCTATGTGTAGTGGCAATAACAGATACACCTGCATTCATTAATCGAATCAGAGTTCTTGCCATTACCCACTGCAGCTGTGGATGCAACGAAATTTCCGGTTCTTCTATCAGCAAAGTCCCCAAATTGATATGTTGTAAAAATAGCAGCAATGGTGTAACTTCCGTTACGACTCCGGATGTCACATGCAGCGGTAACGGTCTATCTCCGCTCTCCGGCGTATACTGGATATCCTGAGTCGGCATATCAGGCATAGTAATATGCCCATGAATCATTTGATGTTCAATAAATGCCGCCAAATCTACAAATGCATTTCCATTTTCCATACTGCTCATGCGGCTTAATGTGCGCAAAAAATCACTGTTTGGCTTGGTCAGTAAATTTTTTCTGGTGTTTGTTATGTTAAATTTATCCCGCATAGCATCCTCAGCCAGCATTTTGTACGTCAGCAAAAAGCCTGTACGAGTGATTGGCAGATAGGCAGTTTCCGTAAACCCTTTTTTCTCAAATCTATAACGAAGCATATACTGCAAAATATAGGAAATGAAAAAACGAGTCGTACTTGTTTTTTCGTTTACAGCTACGGTTCCAATATAACCGGATAGCGCATTTTCATTTCTGTCCATTCCACACAGCATAATCTGCATTTCCTGTTCCTCATAAGTTAGCCGATATTCTAATTCGTAGTCTATTTGCCGTGAAAAAGTAATGGATATATCGCCAATCTGCATTTTATGGTTAAATAGATCCTGTAAAAATTTATCCCGATTCAGCTGTAACACTTCATTCAATAAACTTTCAAAAGAACAAATCTCATCCGGTTCCAATGTGTGGTAACCAGCCTCCTCGATTTCCGCATCTTCCATGATAGCGTGTGTAACCCTGCTGCAACGTTGATATGCTGCCGATGTTTCATCAAATTGGTATCCCTGAAAGAAAAATTCAACATGCAATAACCCATAAATCAGCGTCATCAAATAACTTTTTCCGCTGTTATTATCGCCCACAAAAAATGTCAATGGAGCGACTGCCACATTGGCTTCCTTTATTTTTCCAAAATCTTTCACATGTAATGTCCATGAACCCATATAACACACCTCCCCTAACAACACTTCCTAGTATTTCCTATTATACGCGAAACCATAAATACTGTAAACGAAAATCGTTGGACAAAAACTTAGCCTTGTCAAAACCATCTGCTTCATAAACGACGATAGAAAAAATTATGGATGAAACTTTCACAAAAAAGAGCTCCATTTTTAATACAATGTAATTCTGATTGTTTTGTAAATAAAAAAGCTATAATCAAATTTTATTAAATCCATTTTGACAAGAAAAATGGTGAAATGTAACAAAAGTGTAACCGTTCTTTGTTATAATCATATTTAAATAGAACTGAAACAACAATCAGTTTTTATGAATGTATATGCCTGAAGGTTTGAAAACTATAGGCAACTATTTGACTCAATATTTGATGCGCCTTATGCAGCAAAACACAACCTTAAATTTACTTGGATAAGTGATTTTCCACAATTGTATTGGTGAAATAGATCTTTGATAAACGGCGGTATTGGGTATTTCAGCGTGATACAGAAATAAATTTTGAATTTGTTGGAGGTTGCAATAGAGATGAGTAACAAATCCGAAAATAACGAACGGATTCTTATCAAGTCTGCGGAAGAAATGGATAAAGCTATACGGGAAATTGAACAGCAGGAGCAGTTATATTCCATTGCACTTTTTGATATCCTCGGCTTTTCAAACCTTGTAGAAAATAATGGAAACACAGTTATCTTGGAGTTATACCATAAGCTGCTTGATATTGTTCACAGAGTAGGGTCAGGCTGGGATGGTAGTGCAACTCTATCTGGTAGTGTAGTCCCTGTGCCTGTTTCATCTGATTACAAATATAATCAACTTGTTGCAGATGCCAATGGTTATATTCATGTTTGCCATTTTAGCGATACATTTTTGATTTATACACATTATCTCTTTAAGAAAACATCCTGGTGGCTCAGAGACTCTTATCATGAACCTTATCCACTTTTGCTCGGCGAAGTGGGAACAGAGTATTGCCCTATATTTTACGACGAACATCCAATTTTCTTATCATTCCTGCAAGTATGTATGGAATTTTTCTGTGAGGCAGTAAAAGCGGGGATTCCACTTCGAGGGTGTATAGCCACAGGAATGGCTACGATGGATAAACATCAGTCGATTTATTTTGGGCGTCCTTTAATAGAGTCTGCCAGAGGGGAATCTGCACAAAATGCTATAGGTGTAGCCTTTGGACGGAGTTTCAAAAACTATCATCCGATTTATAACCGTTACTTTATTCCATATTTAGATCACATCAAAGAGAATGATGGAAGGATAGAATTTCTAAGTCCTATGATGTTGGACTGGCCTCGATTTTGGCGAGATCATTATGAAAACCAGGATATATCCATTGAAGAGTACATTAACAAGATGAACACCTCTCCCACATTCTCACTCTACTATGAGAATGCTATCAAATTTGTCAACTATTCTAAACAGAATGAGAACTGGCCTGAAAAAATAAACCGAGAAGGGATGACAGATATCATAGATTACTATGCTCGTGCGAAAGCATGGTATAAAAGTGTTTCTAATGGATAAAGCCTCTTGCTGACGGCTTGTAAACCACAAATTTTATTTGATTTGGTCAGATCCTATAATTCCACTCCAACCACTCCTGGCGGTAATGAGCCTTGGGAACCAACCGATCCTCCAACAAAGCCAGATCCGGATGAACCAACGGTGGATATTCCCGATCCGGATGTACCGGAAGAACCTACTGTTGATATTGATGAACCGAAAGTTCCTCTGACTGACGTACCTGGGGAAGAAGTGGAGCTTGACGAACCGGAAGTTCCATTGGGTGATGCTCCAAAAACCGGTGATGCAGCTCCGGTAGTCGGTCTGGTTGGACTGATGGCTGCTGCAGTTGGTTTGACGATTACACGCAGAAAATTGAACTAAACAAATATACATCTGTTTATCCACAATCAGCAATGATGATTGACGAACAGAGAACAGTAAAGGGCTGGGCGAGATTTCGCTCAGCTCTTTTTATGGGTTTAACATACAGGCAGCAAGCAGAAGATGGTTTGTCCCAATTAAAGAATACGCAAACAATCAGTTACCACACAGTGCATCAGGGCAGAAATGCCTTTGCACGCCTTCCGACTTAGGATGGACCGGGGCGCAGACTGTTCCCATCGAGGCGGACAGACCTGTCCGGCCGAGAGGAACAGACCAGCCGCTGTCCGGACTACGGAGGAAAAGGCAAAGGGCATTCTGCCCTGATTAGCCGGTACCTCTAAATTATTAACAGATATTAGGTTTTTAATTGATACATAATCATGGTATCCGTTATCTTTAAATTATTGATCAAAGTAAAGAGTATTTTACTCGATTAACCGCTGAGCAAACCAATCAAAATTGGTTTGTGACAGAAAAAGATGATAATTTTTATAAAGTTGTCATCTTTTCTCTCTTTCTTTTTTCCCTCTAAATGGCATATCACCGGAGTTGTAAGCTATAGTTATTGATTTTTGCAAAATCTTTTTCATTACAAGAGAAACATGGCGGCGGAGAGCTATTTATAGGAACAGCTATGTTCAGTGACATGTAAAAAGTACAACTCCAGAAGTGAAGAAAGTACACTTCTGGAAGTGAAAAAAGCACAATGTAATAAGACTGAGAAGAATAATACTGAGATAAATAAAAAAGAGGAGGGGGAGGCTGCGCCCCGCAGTTGGAAAACCATAGTGCAAAAGCAGCTGTAATATGACAAGCTGTTAGAAAGTTATCCACATAACCACTCTGCCACTCAGACTAGTTCAGCCGAGATCTTAATATGAAAAAATATGGTAGCTTTTCTCAAGCTTTAGAGGGCATTGATTTATAAAATATGAAAAAAGTATATTTACAACTGCCCTGAATTGTAGTATGATAAACGCAAGCAAGAATCTT
>OGPA01001609.1_pt1 | contig 18235 bp, 19 predicted proteins | sample 1552841 | NCBI WGS metagenome assembly OGPA01 (sample SAMEA2579916, study PRJEB22360) | human gut metagenome | reverse complement strand
TATTATGGCAAATCCAATTGTAACGATCACTATGGAAAATGGTGATGTAATGAAAGCAGAATTATATCCGGACGTTGCTCCGATCACTGTTGAAAATTTCGTAAATCTTGTAAAAGATGGTTTCTATGATGGTTTAACTTTCCATCGTGTCATCAACGGATTTATGATCCAGGGTGGATGCCCATTAGGAACAGGAACAGGTGGGCCTGGACATACGATCAAAGGAGAGTTCAGCCAGAACGGTGTGATCAACAACTTAAAACACACTCCTGGTGTTTTATCCATGGCTCGTTCTATGATGCCTGATTCTGCCGGATCACAGTTCTTTATCATGCACAAAGCTGCTCCACATTTAGATGGACAGTACGCAGCATTTGGTAAGATCATCGAAGGAATGGATGTTGTAAATAAGATCGCTGAAGTTGCAACAGATTATTCCGATAAACCATTAGAACCACAAGTTATGAAGACTGTAACTGTGGAAGAATAGTCAACTATATCCTTACAGCACAGAGCCGGACCATCAATCTTCATTTGTATCCGGCTCTTAATTTTTATACATATTTAGATGGGGAATGATAATATGAGTGAAAACAACAAACTAATCTTTCTGGATGTTGATGCGACTTTGTACAGCAAAGAACAGCGTCTGGTTCCAGAATCTGCAATCACAGCAATCCATGCTGCACAAAAAAATGGTCATAAAGTACTGATCAACACCGGACGGCCTCTTGTTTATTTTGAAAAAGAAATCCTTGATATTGGATGCGATGGTTATCTTTGTTCTAACGGAGTTCACATCCTTCTCGATGGTGAAACGATCTATCACAAGATAATCCCTGATACAGTGGTTGAACAAATTAAACGGATTTGTGAAGAAAACAATATCTACGGAACATTTGAAGGGGAAAAATATTCTTATTTCCGTGATCATAATGTTGACTTTCATCCACATTATGGATTTATGATCACTGCTTTTGAACTTGCCCCTTATATGGCACATGAATTTACATGGGATCATGTTGAAGATTCTGACAAAGCCATTGTATTTACAGGACCTGGAAGTAACGCTTCTGGTTTTGTAGCTGCTCTTGACAGCATTTCTGATACAATGGATTATATTCGAATTGACGATACCCAGTATGAGATCCTGTTAAAAGATCATGATAAGGGAACTGGTCTTAAATATGTAGCTGATCATCTCGATATCTCTACAGATGACTGCTATGCATTTGGAGACAGTAATAACGATATCTCCATGTTTAAAGCTGCTGGCCATGGAATTGCTATGGGAAATGCCTGTGATGAGTTAAAAGAAATTGCGGAATATGTTACAGATTCCGTAAATGATGATGGGATTTATCATGCATTTAAACATTATCATTTGATTTAATTGGTTAAATTGTATATCTCCCTCTCAAATTTATATCTTTTATCTTTTTGTATACATTGATATATTGTATAATAAATGTATCAATTACTGGATAATCTGACTTTATCTGAGAGGGGGATTTTTTATGATCGCAAGTTTTTCTTACTACATGTTGAATATATTCGTCCCTCCATCCGCCGCAAGTAAATACAGTATGCTGCTGATCTATCCGTTTACTGCGTTTAGTTTTTTCTTTTTTCTTGGTGGTACAAAATCTTTCAAGTTTATTTCATTCTGTCTGTTTTTTAATTCCATTTTACTGATTGAAGGTATCTCTGCCACTATTTTATCCCTAATCGGACTATTATTCCCGAAACTTCATATTGTAAGTGTTTTCATCGGACTTGACGGCAATCAGCTTTCTGTATCATTACTTTGTATTTTGGAGATTATCACTTATATGATCATTTTTTCATATATTGTTCATTTTATAAAGCATCATGCTTACTTAATGCAAATATCACTTCTGGTCGGTTTATTACTTCCGATATTACTGCCGATCATTCTTGATAATATTCTGATGATCATTCCAAACACATTACATTCCGTTTTCGTATATCTGATCCCATCACTGACATGCTCTTATGGCATCTGGCGTTTATTTAAACATGGAATAACACTCCTTGTACATTCTGAAGAAGAAAATATCCGCCAACAGCATCATCTTGATATGGTTCAACAGGAAATCGAACATTTACATTCTCTTGATAATGAATACAAAAAACTTTATGTATGGAACCACGATATGGCAAATCATCTCCTGGCTCTTTCTTTATTGGCAGAGCAAGAGAAATATGATCAGGCACTTTCTTATATGAAACAAATGCAGGAGAAAGGAGACGAGCTATAATGAATCAAATGAAATCACATAAAATACAATCCGTCTTAACTTTTATTTATATATTTCTCATTCCTTTTACAGCTGTACTCTATCATTGTCTGCTTACCACAGAAGCATTTCAGAAATATTTTCCTATGGACGCTGTTCAGCCATATTTATCTTTTTTCTTTAATTTTTTTATGGTACTGTGTCTTCTTTCCTTTATCAGTATCATTATCACTACTTGTAATAATGTAAAAAAAGAAATCGACTTGAAAATGCTTGATTCAACACAGCAGACAATTTTAAAACAGGAAAAAGAAATTGAAACTTTAAGAACTAAGATTCTTGAAAAGCAATCCTATATCCATTCACATATCGACCTTGCGATCAATCTGTGTGAATCTGGAAATTATGATGATATGACAACTTTGATTTCTTCACTTTCCTCCCATGTGAAGAGAAATTATCCTGATACTTATTGCAAGAATGCTTTGTTGAACACTTTGCTGCAAGAGAAAAAAGCAATTGCCAATCAGTTAAATGTCAAATGTGAATTCCGGATTCTTCTTCCAGATCATTTTGATCAGACTTTTTCCGATTTCACGATCACCAGCATTTTTTCAAATCTGCTTGATAATGCTTTGGAAAGCTGCAAAAACTGCCATAAGCTTTATCCACAAAATGATTTTCTTTTTATCGAATTGTCAACAGATTTTAAGGCAAATATGTTTATGATCCGTATGAAAAACTCTAAAGACCCTAAAAATATTTTCTTAAATAAAACAACCAAAGAAGATTCTTCATCTTTGCATGGGCATGGTCTTTCTATCATAGAAAGCATTGTCAAAGACTATGATGGAACCTGCCAGTGGAATGATGATGGAGATTGTTTCGTGTCATTAATCATGTTGAAACATACATAAAAAACGATTTATATGTAATATTCGTTTTCTTCATAACTTTCTATTCGTTGTATAATAATATTATCTGTAGAAACACATATGATCATTGAAAGGAGGGGAATGTGTTCTATGATTTCAGGTCTATTTTATTACATGGTAACCATATTTAATATTATTTTTCCATTTCATATATTATTAGAACGATTTTCACATAGAACCTTCTCTTCTTCATTTTATCGGAGATTATGGATTTTTTATGCTGTCTTACTGTCATGGATGATCTTTATTCCAACATCAACATCTGCTACATTTACAGCATTTTTTATTTACCCATTATGGATCTTTCATATCTTTTTCTTTTTTACAGAAGATCGGTCCTTTCAGGTATTCTTGTTTTTTATTTTTTGTATCAGTATGATTTTTATTGAAGCGATTGCTGTTGGTATCTTGATGGTTTTTAATTTTATATTTCCACAGCTTCATCTAGCTGTTTTATATGTAGCACTGAGCGGAAATACGATTTCCATTGTTCTATGTTCTATCTCACAGATGATCCTGGATATTTTATTATTACCTCGAATTTTTAATATGATTGAACGCAATCGGCACCTGATCAATATAAAATTATTCTTCTTTCTTGGTCTTCCTGTCCTTTTTATGGTTATTGCAGGAAATATTTTTATGTCCATGCCTGAACCTTCATTTTCGTATGGATGGTTTATCATTGCTTCTGTGATTATTTCCATAATCTCATGGAATTTATTTAATCATGGACTAACTTTGCTGAAAGAATTAGAAGAACAACATTTGAAAGAAGCGCACCAACGTCTGACCTTAGAAAAAGAAATCCATCATTTGCATACACTTGATGACGAATATCAGAAACTTTATCGTTGGAACCACGATACCTCAAATCATCTTCTTGCCCTTTCCTTGCTTGTGGAACATGGCGAATATGAACAGGCATTATCCTATATTCAAGAACTGAAAGACTCTGAAGGGAAACATTATGAAACATCCGAATCTGTATAAAATTGAAAAATATATTATTCTTATTTGTATTTTTTCGATCCCGCTGCATGGAATCGTGACAAATTATATGCGCCACAATCCGGCATTGTGGAACCACTTTTTTCATGAATATTATCATATTTTCTTCTATGATTATATGTCTCTTGCAATGATCATAGCATTTGGTTCCTTTATCGGTCTTGTATTCCATATTTGCAAAAATACCCGTAAAACTGCTGACTTTAAAAATGCAAAGAGCACACATCAGATAATGCAGAAACAACAGCATGAATTAGAAAATCTAAAAAAGACGATCCTTGAAAAACAGGCGTATATTGACCAATATTTGGACTTTGCCATGGAACTTGGAAAGAATGCACAATACGAAGAAATGGCTGTATTGATTTCTTCTCTCACATCACATGTGAAAAGAAATTATCCGGATTCTTTTTGTAAAAATACTTTATTAAATACATTACTTCAGGAAAAAAAGATTGTTGCTGACCATTCAAAAATTCATTGTCAGTTTCGCGTCATCCTGCCAGAGCATTTTGATTCTTATTTTTCGGATCTTACGATCACAAGCCTTTTTTCAAACTTATTAGATAATGCGATCGATGCCTGCCGCTTATGCGATCCCTCGCAAACAGATCTATTTATCTCGCTGACAACGGATTTTAGGGCAAATATGTTTATTGTACATATGCAAAACAGTAAAAACCCTAATGAGATATTTGCACACCACACAACAAAAAAAGAATCCTGTGTTCTGCATGGCCACGGATTAACTATTATAGAAGATATCGTTTCACAGTACCATGGAACTTACAAATGGCTGGATGAAGGGAATTTATTTTCTTCTCATCTTCTGTTCCAGCTGCCAAGCGATTGAATACATACAAAGGAGATTTATAAATGATCCATATTGCAATCTGCGAAGATGACCCAATCTATCTACATGAACTTGAAAAAACTATCAAAGAAACAAAAGGACTTTCTGCCGAGATTCACCCTTGTTCCTCTCCAGAGGAACGTTCTAAATTATATGGAAAGAATTTTGTTCCTTATGACATCGTCTTAATGGATATCGAACTTCCTGAAAAGTCCGGCATTATCTTATCTAAAAAAATCTTGCAGGCAAACGCCTCGACACAGATTATTTTCATCACACAGTATCGTGAATACTGCAGTGATGTTTATGAAACGGAACATGTATATTTTATTCATAAGTCCGATGTTAAACAATATCTGCCTCGTGCGATTGAGAAAGCAATCTTCAATCTTAAGCAACGCAAAAATAACTATCTGACAATCTCATGGAACCGCAGAGAACATAATATTCTGTTAGATGATATTGTCTACATGGAGCGTAATCTCCGTACGACAACCATTTATTGTACATCTTCCACTTATCATACCTCTGAGAAACTTGCCCTGTTACTTGAGCGTCTAAACCAGAATTTCATCTGCTGCCATAGGAGCTATCTGATCAATCTAAATCAGATTACGGATTTTGAAAATAATCTTGTGACTTTGGCTGGACAATATAAGATTCCAGTCAGCCAGAAGAGAGCGGTAGAGGTTAAGAAGCAGTTTTTGAATATGTTTATAAAGTAGAGAGTTTTTATATCTCTACTTTTTTTCTACCGTTTTTATTGCATAGGGGCTTTCATCAAAATTTCCTATGCAATAAAAAAACAGCCAGAAATCACACCTTCTTAAAATATCTCTTGTGACTTCCAGCTGTTTGTACATAAGATCGTCAAATTTCTATTCTTTATTTAATTTTTTCCCTGCTACAATTTGAAGAACTTACTTTAATATTTATCTTCTTTACTTTTTTGCTTTTTGTTGATACAACTATATCATCCTATTTCACTTTCGCACTCTTCACAGGAGACCATTTGGAAACATATTTTGTCTGTGATCCTTTTTTGTAAGTTCTAATTCTTACATAGTATTTTTTATTCTTTGATAAACCTGTAATATTGGCGCTAGTTCTTTTCTTACCAATAATACATCTGTGCTTTTGATATAATTGAAACTTCTCCTAATGATAAAATCGTAAATTTATAATATTTATCATCCTTACCTGATAAATTTGTAAAATTTATTTCGTATATACTACTCATAATTATATCATTTATTTTTGCTCTAAATTTTACACCGCACGAAAAGTCTGATATATGTCATATAAACCAGCAATATAAATGACTTTTAGATCTCAGCAGGACGTTCTGCACTTACGATCTTATCTTCATTTTTTCAAATTTATCCGAAAATATTCATTCTCCTTTCCCTTAGGATCCCGGATTAACGTAACTTTCTGCTCCATTTCATCTTCCAATTTCAAATTTCCAAGACAATAATCCCTGATCGCATTTGCATCTGCCTGTGCCAGTTTTTTTATTTTGCTAGCGTCTTTCAGAAATTGTTCTACATCTTCTTTGCTGTCTACAAAGGCATGTTCTACGATTACTCCTGGAATATTTTGTTCTATACTATTATGAATAATTCTATAGTAATCTCTCAATTTGCCATTCGGATATCTCTGATTTTTCTCTGATGTTCTCATTAACAATCCTTGATTCTCAACACCTGCCTGCTGCAAATGTTTCAAAAAGTAACATCCCAGAAGTTGTGCTTGTTTGGATACTTCTTTATTATAATTCCCTGTTGGTACGATTACAGAACATCCATGATCATATTCTACAATTGGTCCCTTGGCATTGTTATGAAGGCTGATAAATAGATCAGCCTTATCTCTCACTGCTTTAGGCACCCGCTCACTTAGCTCTGGTTTTGTATCTCCTGTCCTTGTGAGATAGACTTTTATATTAGGATTTTGGGATAATTCCTTCTTGACATATTTAGCTATTTTTAAATTGATTTCTTTTTCCTGTGGCCAATCATGTGATGTTCCTACCGCACCGCTGTCAATACCTCCGTGTCCTGGATCTAGTTCAATAATCCAGCTTGATTTGCTTATTTTTCTTGTTTTTTGATATTCTGTAGTTGTTATTTGTGTCTTTTTCGTTTTTGTTTCTGTTTCCTCTGTTATTTGTTTTTTGTTACATCCTGAGATGGCAATACATAATATCAAAGGCAGCATTATCTTTTTTATTTTTCTCTTCATCGATATTCTCTCATTTCATATATCAAATATCTTAATTCCTAAGACAATTCCAATTACAATCAACACAATACATAACAAAATCTTTATAAAAATCCCCCATTTCTTTTTCTTCAATGGTTCTCCGCATACAATACAATGTTCCGTTCCTGCCTTATTTAGATGTCCGCAGTTTCTGCATTTTCTCTTTTTTAATTTCATGAAATAAATGGTTAATCCAAGCAGAAGAACCGCCGCTGCTATACATATATAAATATAAATAGTATAGCTGAATTCTTTTCCTTCTTCGTTCTTTCCAGCTTTGTATCTTACATCATATTTTCCGTCACCATCATTATCAACATTGACAATTGTATCTCCTTCTGATTTTGCAGTGGTATCAACTTTTGTTGTTTTGGAAATTGCAATATTTTTAAATGTTCTGAAATCATCATAACTTCCGTCATCATTCATAAATCCTATTGTATAATTCATGGTTCCAGTATCATAGCCGCTGATGTTTATGTCATATGAATCATTATCTTTTAATCTTAGGACTTTAATACTTCCATCGGTATCTCCTTCGTTTTCTGTTCCATCATTTTCCTGATAGATTAATGTTCCAAATGAAGTTCTTGCGCTTTGCTCATTTGTATTCGTTGATAATGTTTCATTGTTATATTTTACTTTGACATCCACTGGGCATGCGATCTTAACGTAAATATATTTTTGACCATTTAACTGATCTGCGATATCTCCAAAGAAAATTTTAAGATCTTTTGCTTTATCTACTTCATAATGGCATCCTTCACTTGCAATCTGTTCTAATAAATTTTGTTGTTCTGATTTGTCTGTAAGACTCTCAAAAAATCCTAAGGTGTAAATCTGCACTCCTGCTTTTTTTATCTCGTTGGCATATTCGATTAATTCATCACCTTCTTTTCCTACATTCGGCTCACCATCACTCATTAATACGATCATCTTTTTCTTTGAGTTACTGTTTTGCAATAAATCATAAGCATCTTGTAATCCGGCTTCCATGTTCGTTGAACCTTGTGCATATAATTGGTCTATATCTGACGATAATTCTGATGTGTTTTGCGTCAAACCCGATACAATTTCTGAATCTAAATTATATTGGACAATTCCTGTCTTGGCTTGCTTCTGTCCTACAACGTTTACAAAATTTTGTGCTGCTTTTTTTGTTTCATCTAACGGGGTTCCTTCCATACTTGATGATGTATCTAATACCAGAGCTATGCTTCTTTCATTGGAATCTGCAGTTGTACTATTGATACTACTTGTATCACTCGTATTTTTGTTTGCGTTATTACGACTCTCTGTTGTGGTTTTAACAGATTGGAGTTTTCCTTCTGTTTCCATCCAAGACAGATCTTCTGTCTGGCTGGTATCAAACATATTTGGACCTGTTAGTTTACAGCTTTCAACCTTACTTAAAAGTTCCGCTAATTTCTTATTCGTTTCTTTCAAATCATCTCTATAAGACTGGTCTACTTTTCCTGAATTCATCAGATTCTCTCTTATTGTCAATGTTGATTTCAGCTGCATGACCATAGAATCTTTTACTTTTTGCAATGCTTTTTTCTGTTCTTTTTTATTTGAATATAAAAAGCCTCTATAAAAAACATCGCTGTATGTTTTTACAAATATATCATTTGATATTTGCTGTATTAAATAGCAATCGTAAAGTGCACTATATAGCTTCTTATTATCTTCGATTCCTTTTGCGGATGCCGGCAATAATTTATCAATAAACATAACACCATCCCACACGATTGCTGCTGGATTTGTTGTTTCTGTTGCCTTGTCTTTTATAATATCAAATCCTTCTTTTATTGCTGTTTTTACTATTGTATCATTGTTTTTATATATCGTATTATGTATTTTTGTATTTACAGTTTTTACAGTATCTAAAATTCCTAAATCGTCATTCTTCAAAACCTCTGAATCATTCGCATTCGAAATAATAGTATTTTGTAATAAGTCTTTCTGACTGGCTAAAATGTCATCATATTTTTGTAAATTTTCAGCCACATCACAAATAAGCGATAATTCATGAGCAGCATCTGCACCTTTTTCTAATTTTTCTCCTAATCCTTCTACAAGCTCATACTCTCCCCCTCCATAAGCTTCCATAATAAGATTATACCATGTACTGTTAAAATCCGTCTGATCTTTTAGATAGCTTGCAAGTTTATCTATATCATCTTCCTTCTCAAGATAAGATTTTCCTTCATTCTTTACAATCGATAAAATATCATCTTCTAAATAGTCTTTAAATATTCCTTTTGCATCAATCATCATACGAAATGGATTAGAATCTCCATCCATTAACGCAACAACTCCTGCAAAAAGAACTTTATCTTTCACTGTTCCCTTTTTACTTTCAATCTCATCCCATGAGAACCAATAACCATTTGATTGCTGATACACATCTCTTAAGGCATCGTAAATATCGTATTTTCTTATAACTTTTAACTGAACATCATCATCCTTATCAATCCGCACTGTCATTCCCATATATCTAAAAAATTCAATGGCTGATAGATAGATAACTCCATTCACAGACATCGTATCCACTGGAATTTTATTTTCTCCGTAGTCCATGATTTCTTTTACTTCATTTTTCTTTACATTAACCTTAAAACTGCGTTCTAAATCTTGTTCTATTTCTGCCGTATATTTTCCAGTTTGTTTACCTACACCCCCTGTCAGATCTCCTATATTATCAACAGAAAGATAAAATTTATTGTTTCTGTAAATTCCTTCAATCTGTCCCTTTTTCCCAATATAGTTGCTATACATGCTCAATGTTACTTTTCTTATTCCGCTGTTTTTTGTCGCTGCTGGGATTTGTACCTGCGACACCAGCATTACAATCACCAAAAATACACTGATCACATTTTTTATATATTTTCTCATTTGCCCACCTACTTTTTCATCATTTCTTCCATCAGTTTCTTTTGCAGATCAATATAATATTGTCTTAAATTTCCTGAATAAACATTACTTAATTTCTGATCCGAAACAATGTACCAATGGTCTCCTACTTTTTTTGCTTTTACCTTTAATACTTCTTTCTTTTGTGGATACTTACTTTCCAAGCTGTTTTTTACATAGTCTTGTAATTCTTTTGCACTGTTATATTTTGTTTTTTGCTTAATGATCTTTGTACAATCTGGATAAACAAACTTGATTGTAGCGATTGCTGTCTTTTTGTTGATTTCAATTTTTTGTATCTTGTAGGTAACTTTTGATGTTATCAGATTTTCTTTGCTTGAATTATCTGTATTACTTGCCGTCATTTGTACTTCATAAATATATCTTTCTTGATTTGCATCACCGCTTTTTATAGAATCTAGCGTAGTTTCTATATCTTGTTTAACTTCTCTTTTATTTAAGAACCCTGTTGTCAAATATACTGCCACCCCAATAAATGCAATTGCGATCAGCAGAATTATTATGATCTTTATTATCCTCTTTTTCATAAATGTTCCTCTCTTTCATTTGTTGTAACATCCCAATAAAAAGCAAAACAGGAAATCTTATCATATCTTCAGATTTCCTGTTTTATATCAACTCCTATTCTCCCTTACTTTTTCTGTCCCATATCATCCTTCTTAAACTGCTCGTAAGTTCTCATCCTGTAACTTGAATTTGTAAATGAACATCCTCGATACATGCAGTCTAATACATAATTAATCTCTTTATAGTCATCTGTGTAATCAGAATCTTCAAATTCAAAATCCATGATATAATCCTTGTCTCCATCACTTGTTGCTAACATATATTTGCCCTGTGTTTTAGCATCATCTGTATATCCAAGAACGATCATACTTGCCTGTCCGTCATGTAATTTTGGTGTACTTCCTCCTTTTGGATAATCGTATCCAACATGAGTTAAAGACTCTTTACAATTCTTATATCGTTCTTTGACACTCTTGATCGGATCATTAGAGCTTGCACTTTCTGCATATATATTAACTCTAACCTTTATCGAATCATCATCTGGATCTTTGTATGCCAACGTAAATTTATCGTTTGTGTCATCTGATGAACTTTCATTAAACAAATATTTTGGATATGAAAATGTAATAACGCCATCACTACTTGTTACACTTTCAAAATCATTTGAATCTGTACATTTAGACAACAGCATCTGCGTGTTATCGGTATATGGCAATGTATTTGTCTGCACACTCGATGTATTTTGATCAGAACCATCCGTTGCCGTTGTATCAGTTGTACTGTCCGTTGTTGTGGTTGGATCTTTTGTCTTTATAATATTGTCTTGTGTTGTTTTACTATTTTGTTTTTTATTTTTTTGTTTATAATAGCGATAACCGAAGACTCCACCTATTCCGATTCCCAGACAGACTACAATAAATATTAAAATCTTTAATATTGCTTTTCCAATAGATTTTTTCTTTGGTGGCTTTTCATTTTGCACTCGATTTTGGTGCACTTCTTGTTTATGTATTTCTGATTTTGGTTGTATATGTTCATTTTGAATGATTGGTTTTGGTGATACTCTTTTTTGCACGACTGGTTCTTGTTCTGGCTTTTTCTGAACCTGTGATTTCTGCGTCAGCTCTTGACCACATTTTGCACAAAATCTTGCACCATCTTTATTTTTTGCTCCGCATTTTTTGCAATACATCGTTTACTCCTCTTTACTTAATTTATAATATTGAGTCCATTCCATCCAGATCCGTAATATACCATTTATTTTTTATCTTTATCATTTGTAATTCCGAAGTCATAGCTGACTTAACTTCTGCAGAATTAAGTTTAGCACTTATACTAATTTTTACTTTTTTTGCTTTTTTTACATCTTGAATATTTTTTTCTTTTAATTTTACATTCAATTGTTTTAATTCTTCCTCTGAACAATCTGTTTTACTTACAATATCGTAACTCAAAGAAATACTATTTATTGATTCCGAAGAACTCTCTCCTAATGTACCTAAACCCTTTCCTGTTTTTAACTCATTTAATGCAGTATTTATTTTGTTTATATATTCCTCTTTTGTTACTCCTGCTTCTCTAACCACATAGTCTACTTGCTCGTCTGGCATTACGCTTAACATCTTCTCCCCATCTCCATCATTGATTGCATCAAAAAGAACATCTACTGTTTTTTCAACACTTCTTCCAGTAACAATCGGTCTGATAACTACCAATGCCAAAACAATCACTGCAATCACTGCTATTATTTTCTTATTTATAATTTTGGTGTTACTTCTTGATTTTTGAATTTTTCTATCTATAGGTACACTAACCATCGGCGTCTGCTTCGCTCCACAATGAATGCAGAACTGACTGTCATCACTAATTTCTTTCCCACATTTTGTACAAAACATTTTTCTCACCTCAATCATTCTTCATTCCACAGTTTGTGCAAAAGACTGCATCTTCTTCTAATACTTCTCCACATCCTTTACAGATTCTTGGCTGTGCAGCTAGTTCTTCTACTATTTCTTCTTCCATCTCTACTTCTGGTTCTTCGATCTTTCCTCCGCATTTTTTGCAGAATCTTGCACCTTCTTCTAAGATCATTCCACAATGTGGACAATGTCTGCCATCTGCTGCATTAGCTACCATTGGTTCCTGTAATCTCTGTCCACATTCTCCACAGAACAAACTATTCTTATCATTCTCACTTCCGCAGTTTGGGCATACTTTTACATTTTTCAGATTCAACATTTCTTGATTTAACTGTTCAATCTCTCTGATTGCTATTGTGATCTTCTGACACAGCTCATAAAATTCGCTTGTCTGATCATTTCCACATTTTTGATAATAACTTTTTCCCAGCGTTGCAAAATCATCTTGTATCTCTTTTTCTTTATCACTCATGAGATTTTTAATTTTTGTTATATTTACGATATCTTCTGCCTTATCTTTAAATACTCTTCCTGTTCTTCCAAAATAATCTGTGATTGCCATTTTTATTCTCCCTTTTTATTTAATTTTTCTGAATGTTATATCTGTTCCACCGTTCCAATACTTGTCCACCATTTTTTGATATGTATCAAACGATATCCGTTTTCCATTATGGTAATATTTTTGAACTGCTGAACTTCCTGATCGATCATAGTAATATTTTAAAAATGATGCATTTGCTAAATTTCCTTTACTCACTTTATAACTTCTGATTGCTGTAAAATCACTTCCATAATGGTTCATATGTAACATTTTATTTTTTATACGGATCCCTCTCGCCTCATCAAAACAATATTGTGCTTTTGCTTTCCCTTTGGAATAAGTTAACACAAGAATTGATCCTTTATAAAAGGTTCCTTTCTTTGTATTTGTAAGAATTAATTCTTTTACACCATCTTTGTTAATATCAATTACTTTATAGTATTTATAATTTTTTCGATATTTTGTTGTATACTTGGCTTTACTGCTCATATTATGTGCATCATAAGTTTTAACCTTGTAAGTTCCTTTTTTACTTGCAAGAACTTTTTTGTACCAGTTTTTGCCAGTCATTTTGGTTGCTGCTTTTGTCGGTACTAGTTGTGTCATACCGAATAATGCTGTTATTGCAAATAAAATAATTATCCATTTTTTCTTCATATTTAACCTCCATTTAAACACCTGTTATAGCTGATAAAGCAATTGTTATGATCATTAAAATAATAAATAATGCTACCACTACAGCACCCATACAGCTTATAATATAGCCTGCATATCCGATTCCTTGCAGTCCATATTTTTTCTTATATTTTTTGAATATAAAATAAGGTATTACAAGAAGAATAAAACCTATCATATACAATACCCATCCATATTTTTTAACCCAAAGCTGATCCATATAATCACTACTTCGATCAAGTATTATTGTCATTGCAAAAAATACTATTCCAAATCCTTCTATTACTAATGCTTTTGTTGGTTGTTCTTGAGTGCTATTTTTTATATATTGCTTATGATCTTCTTGCCTTTTTCGAAATTCATTATTCTCTATTCCATATTGATTCTGTGGATTATTTTCCGTCTGTTTTATACCTACAACAGGCTGCCCACACGCACTGCAGAATTTCTGATTTTCTTCTAATTTCTTTCCGCAATTTACACAATACATAATATTTCACCTCCTCATATTTTTTTCTCTCTTTTTGTACAAAAAATGTTCACAATCAGTATATCATTTATCTTTTATTCAAAGATTTAAGATGCATGAAAAGTGCTTTATATGTCATATAAACTTGTAATAAAAAAATAATCGATTCAGATTTTTTAACTACTCCAAATCGACTATTTTTCATTTAACTTTTTTACTTTATTCCAAACAAACTAGAATCTCCAACTTTGATTTCCTTCGGTACCAAAGAACACTTCGTTGTTCCATCTCCTAATTCCCCATATTTGTTACTTCCCCACATCCAAAGTGTTCCATCGTTTTTTAATACTGCTGCATGTGTCCTGCTTGTGCTGACTTGTTTTGCATTATCTATTACCTGTTCTGGCATATTAGAATTCTTTAATGTTCCGTTTCCTAACCTTCCTGAAAAGTTATCTCCCCATGTCCATACACTTCCATCTGTTTTTAAAACTGTATAATATACAAGTGGTGTACTCATAAATTGGACATGATCTAATATTTTTTCAGCACCATTGATCCATCTTCCCTCATCATCAAATTCATCTTCGTAAATAGTTCCTCTTCGCCGATATAATTCTCCATTATTAAGTATTGCATATACTTCATAATCATTTATGGATATATATTCTACATTTTCTTCGACTTTTTGTGCATGCTCAAATCTTCCTGCATTTCCCTTGATTCCTATGACATCACTATAATCTCCTCCTAATCCCCACATTTCTCCATTATCTTTTATATACACAACATCATGCATATTTAATGCTACCTGTTTTACATTATCATCTATTTTGGTCATATTTCCATTTGCCTTTGGACCAATTCCAATGTGATTCCAAATCCAAAGACTGCCATCGTCTTTTATAATTGCATTCACATATTGTCCCATCTTGACACTTTTTACATGATTTGTTATTTTTTTAGGTTTTTTCGCCCCTTCTGTTATTCCATCTCCAAGCGTTGAATATCCATATCCCCAAACCCACAAACTTCCATCCTTCTTTATGGCACCTGCCAGTCCTTCTCCAATACTGATATCCCTTACATCTGACATTATCTTCTTTGGTTTCTTTACATCTTTTCCAGTACCATCTCCTAACTGATATCTTCTGTTATATCCCCACATCCAGAGACTTCCATCTCCTTTTATGACCGCACTAACTGAATCCCCTACTTCTACTTTCTCAATCCTGTTTTTCTTTTCTATGTAATTCATACAACAAACACTTACGATCGCTGATACGAAAATGATCACTGCTGCTATAATAATTGTTTTCCTTTTTTTCATGTTATCTCCCTCAATTTAAAATCATCTAAAATATTCTATTTCTTTTCACCCATCTCATCATTTTTAAATTGTTGATATGTTCTTACTTTATAACTTGAATTCGTAAATGAACATCCACGATACATGCAATCTACTATATAATTAATCTCTTTGTATGAATCTGTATAATCCGTATCTATAAACTTAATTTCCATAATATAGGTATCTTCTCCATCACTTGTAATCAGTGAATATTTTGCTTCCTTCTTTTCATCATCTTCATATCCCATAACGATCATACTCGCCTTGCCATCATATATTTTAGGATCTTTTCCGCCTTTTGGATAATCATATCCTAAAGTCTTTATTGACTCTTTCTGATCAGAATATTTACTTTTTACACTCTTTACAGAATCTTCGCTATATTCCGCTTCTTCAACTGAAACCTCTACACTGATTTTTAACTCGTCCTCCTTTATATCTCTGTACTCAAGGGTATATTTATCATTCTCATCATCTGCGGAACTATCATTAAATATTGTTTTGGGATATATAAAACTAAATGTTCCATCTTTACTTGTTGCTTTTTCATAATTATTTGTTTTCGTGCTGGCAGACAAATTCATACTTGTGTTATCTGTATATGGCAATGTTTGTGTCTGTGTATTATATTGATTTGGATCAAACCCTTCCTCTGTTTTTGTTGTTTGTATTGTACTGTCCTCTGTCGCTGATTCTGTTGATTTTATTATGTTATTTTTAGCTGTTGTACTGTTTTGTTTTTCCTTTTTTTGTTGTTGGTATATAAATGCTGCACCTATTCCTACTGCCACACAGATTACAACAAATATTACATTCTTTAAAATTGGATTGCTTGTTGATTTTTTCGCTGGTTTTGGTTTCTTTTCTACTGGTTTTGGTTTCTTCTCTGTTTTTTTCTGTTTTTTATGATTTTGTGCTATTATTTTCTGTGTCATATCACAGCCGCATTTTGCACAAAACCTAGCATCATCTTTATTTTTCGCCCCACATTTTTTGCAATACATATTTCCCCTCCTTTACAAATCTCCAATTTCATCAGCATATGTCAGATACCATTTATTTTTAACCTTCATCATTTGCATATCTATATCATTATATGATTTAACTTCGCTTGTACCCGCTTTTAAAGTCAAACTAATCGTTACTTGCTTTACATTATTTACAGGATCAATATTTTCTTCCTGTAATGTCTCATTTAACTTATCAATCTCCTCTTCTGTACAGTCTCTTACGCTTACAATTTCGTAATCTAATGAAATATCGTCTAAAGAATATCCCCCACCAGCTTCACTCAGAAGACCTTTTTTTAATTCTAATAAATACTGATTTCCTTCTTTTATGTATTCCGCTCTTCCTCCAGATGTTTTATTAATCAGATAATTCACGTGATCTTCTGACATTGTATCTATCATTTTTTCTGCATCCATATCATTGATCGCTTCCATAAAAAGATCGATTGTATTTTCGATGCTTTTTCCTTTCACAATTGAGCCAAAGATCATACAAGCTAACACCACAGCTATAATTCCAATTATTATCTTTTTATTCTTGAGAGGTATCTTGATTTTTGTTTTTTTATTGGATGTATTTATAGTTGTATTATTCACTATAGGTGTTTGTCTTGCTCCACAATAACAGCAAAACTGACTGTCATCACTGATTTGTTTTCCGCACTTTGTACAATACATAACATATCTACCTTCCTACTATTTTCTTTTTTCGTACACAAAATGTTCACAATTAGTATATCATTTTCTTTATATTGGGGTGTTTATTATGCATGAATAAGCAGTTATATGTCATATAAAATGGATAAATAAAAGAAGGATACTACATTTGGTAATATCCCTCTCTCAAGTCTTATATTCTTTTATAAAGTTTCCACACGACATTTATGATTTTTTGATTTCTTATCATAACTGATTCCTACAGCCAAAATTTTGTTTTCCTTATCTTCTCCAAGTCTTCCTCTCAATTTCAGATCATATTGTTTTTCTTTGATCTGTTCAATTGCTTCTTCTGGCGATGCATCTACTTTTAGTTCCAGAATCATTCCTGGATATTCATTTTGGTTATTCGGATAAAAATAAAATCTACAAAACCAGTTCCTGATTTATCTTCTCGTTCCACACGATAATAATCTCTGGCTGTCAGATTCATTGATACTGCAGCATATTCTCTTACCTTTGCAGGAACAGATTCGCCTGATACCATTAATGCTACATCATCTCTGACATCATCGACGTTATGTTCAATATAGGAAAATATTTCATCATATGGTCCTGAGTTTGTCCAGTAGTTTCCTAGATTGTTATTCGTCAATGCCACGACAACGGATCTTGGGTTATAAATCCGTTTACCGTTCTTAATATAATATCCATCATACCAGATTCTTAAATCTTCTCTTGTTAAATGCTGATTCTCCGTACGTTCCTGATATCGTTTAAATAATTCATCAACTTCCTCATCTGTAAATCCAAAAGTATCTCTGAATTTCTCTTCTTCTACCAT
>OGPA01001603.1_pt1 | contig 18269 bp, 16 predicted proteins | sample 1552841 | NCBI WGS metagenome assembly OGPA01 (sample SAMEA2579916, study PRJEB22360) | human gut metagenome | reverse complement strand
CCACCTCGGTCAGGTAGCGCTCGTGCTCGGTCTGGATGTCCACGCCCCACTCCACGGGGAACTGGAACTTCTTGTTGTTCTTCTTCAGGATCTCGATGGCGTCGGTGTAGCTGATGCGGCCAAACTCGCTGTTTGCCACCAGCTCAAGGCGCTCGATGAGGCCCTTGTCGATGAACTGGTTGAAGAAAGCCATCTCATCGGGGCAGTTGTCCAGAACGTAGCGGATGACGTACTTGGTCATAGCCTCGGCGGTGTCCATGTAGCCGTTCAGATCGCAGAACGCCATCTCCGGCTCGATCATCCAGAACTCGGCGGCGTGGCGGGTGGTAAAGCTCTTCTCGGCGCGGAAGGTGGGGCCAAAGGTGTACACCTTGCCGAACGCCATTGCCATGGCCTCGGCTTCCAGCTGGCCGGAAACGGTCAGGTTGACGGGCTTCTCGAAGAAGTCCTTGGTGTAATCGACGGTGCCGTCCTCGTTCTTGGGGACGTTGTCGAGGTCGAGGGTGGTGACGCGGAACATCTCGCCGGCGCCCTCACAGTCGGAAGCGGTCAGCAGGGGGGAGTGAGCGTAGACGAAGCCGTTCTCCTGGAAGAACTTGTGGATGGCGTAAGCGGCCACGCTGCGGACGCGGAAAGCGGCGTTGAAGGTGTTGGTGCGGGGGCGCAGGGTGGGCATGGTGCGCAGATACTCCATGCTCATCTTCTTTTTCTGCAGCGGGTATTCGTCGGCGGGGCAGTCACCCAGGATCTCGACGGAATCGGCGTTCAGCTCAAAGGGCTGCTTGGCCTGCGGGGTCAGCACGATGCGGCCCACGATGCGCAGGCTGCTGTAGAGGCCGGTGTGGATGACGGCATCGTAGTTTTCCAGCTTGCCGGCTTCCAGCACGACCTGCAGGGTCTTGAAGCAGCCGCCGTCCGACAGGGCGATGAAGCCGATGTTCTTGGAGTCGCGGATGTTCTTTGCCCAGCCGCAGACGGTGATCTCGGTGCCGTCGGCGGGGGTGTTTTTGAACAGCGAAACGATCTCAGTGCGTTCCATAGTGTTTGTTCTCCCTTTCGATATAAAATGAAAAAGACAGCTTTGTTCTCCCTGAAAGTTCAGGGCGAACAAGCTGTCTTGTAATGTCCGCGGTGCCACCTGAATTACCGGAAGTGTCCGGTCGCTCACGCGCTCATCTCAAAAAGAAAGCGCTGCCCTTGTAACGCGGGGCGCAGCGGCGCACCTACTGGCAGTTTTGCAAAAAACTGGGTTCAGGTTGCAGCTCCTGGGTGTTCGTTCGCGCAGGGGGCGCTCACGGCTCGCAGCAACTGCCGTGTTCTCTGGAAGCGTCCCGGATGCGTTACTTTTCCCGATCTGTGCTTTTCGGTAATTCTAAAAATAGCACAGGAAAGCGGCTTTGTCAATCAAAAATCATGACTTTGTCTTGCATTCCGGGCCGAAAAATGATATCATCTAAAATGATATGTTGTGCGCTTTATACCCATCCTGTTTCCGGGCGTTCCGGGGAGGCATCCCGCGCTGCAAACTCTCTGTTGTTTTAGGAGGACATTTATGACTGAAAACCAGATCCCGTATGAGCAGGAAGAGGAGATCAACCTCGTTTCCCTGCTGTTCACAGTCCTGCGCAAATACCGGCAGATGGCGGCCGCAGCCCTGGTCTGCGCCGTACTGTTTGCAGGCGTGGCTGTTGTGAAGAACATCTCGTGGAACGCCGCCGTCCAGAAAGCGGCAGAAGAGGGCGAGACCGCACCCCGCACTTCGGCCCAGCAGACGTATGAAGAGGACATGGTCGAGTACCGCGAAGCACAGAACAAACGCGATACCGACGTGCAGAGCTACAACCAGCAGCTGCGCGACAACGAGCGTTCGCAGCAGACGGTCCAGTTCAACATCGACAACGCCGAAGAGTACATGGAAAAGTCCGTCCTGAACAGCATCGATCCTTACAATGTCTACAACGCCAGAGCGGATCTGTACGTCACCACCGATTATAAGATCATGCCCGGCATGGACTACCAGAACCCCGACTACACCAGCTCGGTCCTGAGTGCATACACCTCCCTGTTGACCAACCACGAGGCCATTTCTGCCATTGCAGAGCAGTTCAACATGGAAGAGCGGTACATGCGGGAGCTGGTCAGTGTCTGGGGCGACAACTCCACCCGGTTGCTCTCCATCAGCATCAACGCAGCATCTGAGGAAGATGCCACCGCCATTCTGGACGCTGTCATCGCCCGGATGAACGGCCTGTACGAGACGATTGAGTCCACCGTGGGGCACCACAGCATCACCCTGCTGTCCCGCACCAGCAGCGTCACCGTGTCCACCGACCTGCGCGACCAGCAGCAGAACACCCGCGACAACCTGACCAGCCTGCAGAACCAGATGACCGATCTGCAGGCGCAGCACGACCTGCTGGAGCAGAACATCCAGAAGGCCGATCAGGACCTGGCTGCCCTCGAAGTGCCGAAAGATCCGGGCGACGGCAGCCCCTCTCTTGTGAAGTTCGCCGTGATCGGCTTCGTCCTCGGCGTGATCCTGGTGGCTGGCGCTGCGGTCGTCAAGTTCTTGTCCGCCGGCCTCGTCTACTCTGCGAAGGACCTCAAGTCCACCTGCAATCTGCCCGTCCTCGGTACGCTGGCCGGTGCCGCTGCCCGGAAGGCAGTCAAGCTGGACGCCAAACTCAACAAGCTGGAGGGCCGCCCCGATGGCAGCCGCGACGACGAGACGGTGCGCCTGATCGCCGCCACCATTGCCAGCCGTGCCCCCAAGGCTGATCGCATCCTCGTCACCGGCGATCTGCCCGCAGAGCAGCTGTCTGCCCTGACCGCCCAGCTGCAGGCTGCCGACACCCTCCGCAGCCGGAAGCTGACCTGCGCTGAGAGCGTACTGGTCTCCTCCACCGCTGTTCTGGAAGTCAACGCCGCCGACGCGGTGGTGCTCGTGGCCGACTGCAGCTGCTCCCGTTACAGCAGCGTGAACGACCAGAAGGAGCAGATCGCTCGTCTGGGCAAGACGGTTCTGGGCTGCGTGGTATACGAATAATGAATCTTGCCCGCTCAGGTATGGCGCTGCGATGCCTGAGCGGGCTTTTTTTATTGCAAGGCCCTGATCAGCCCCTCGGCGGCCAGCTGCCCGGCATACAGGGCCTCATTGAGGTTGTTGCCATGGCCGCCCACCTCGATGAGCAGGCTCCCGGTGGTGAGGTCCTGATTGTAAAAGCGGTAGCTGAACAGCACGGGCCGGGTGAGGCCGGGGAATGTCCCCTCCATCGCCCGCTCCCATGCGGCGGCGAAGCGGAGGTTCTGGCGGTAGTTGGGCAGGGAGATGCTGCTGCCGTTGTCACACCCGCAGATGATCATGACCTGAGCCGCCTGCTGGCCGTTCACGGTACAGACCGGGGCCATCCGGGAGCCGTTCTCGGTCTCGATGGCGTCGCGGTGGACATCGAGCACCACCTTGATGCTGGGGTATTGGGCTAAGTACTGCTGCACCACAGCGCGGCTGTTGGCGTAGCTGCCGGTGTAGCTGGGGTAGTCATTCAGGGTCTCGTCGTGGAGGGTGTTCAGCCCGGCGGCATTGAGGGTGTCGGCCATGACGCGGCCCACGGCGCACATGTTATAGTTCCGGTCGGTGGTGCGGGAGCCATCGCCGGGGCGGAACCACAGCCCGGCCGAGAGGCGGTAGTCCTCGGTGGCGTGGGTGTGCATGATGAGGACCTGCGGCTCCGGGCTGTTCCACTCCACCGCAAAGGGGAGCGGAGCTTCGACCTCGGCCGCGATCTCCGCCGCCGGGACGCGGGTGTTGTTCTTGATGCTGCCCGCCCCACAGGCCACGTATTTTTCGCCGCTGCCCTGTGGATAGGTCTTTTCAAGGATGGTGCCTGCGTCTTCGGGCCGGGCGTCGTCGCCTTCCAGCGGGACGAGGTAGGGGCGGTCTGCGGCGGCGGGCAGAGATCCCGGAGCGGGTTCGAGGACTTCGGGCGGAAGCGCTTCTGCCGCAGATTCGCCGCTCTGTGCGGAGGCGGCCTGCTTCCGGCTGAGGGAAAGGGCCGTCTGCGCGGCGGGCAGCGGCCCGATGATGAGCGCCGCCAGACTGAGCACCAGCCCATGGGCAAAAACGGTCAGCGCCAGCATCAGCGCCGCCGCCCCGGCCAGACTGAGCACCGGCCCGGCCCCGAAATCTCCCTGCCTGCGGCGCATGGCGGACACCTCCTTCCCTCTTAATAGGGTATGAAATTAACCTGTAGAGATAGAACGTTTCGTGCCGGAATGCCAAGGCCTCTCCTACCAGGAGAGGTGGCACCGCAGGTGACGGAGAGGTTGTACAGAGGAAAGGCTTCCCTTCATACAACCTCTCAGTCTCGCCTACGGCTCGACAGCTCCCCTGGTAGGGGAGCCAAGGCCTCAGCTCGTCAGCCAGCCCAGCTGGGCAATGCTCAGGCGGGGCTGCAAAGCACGGTTGATGGCCGCGGCCAGCAGGGCGGCCCCGTGGGCGATGACGCTGTCCAGCTCGCGAGGGGTCACCACAAGGTCGCTGCCCTCCTCGGCCTGCATCAGGGTCGGGATGCCTGCCGCTACGACCGGCACCCCCAGCCGGGCTGCGTCCAGATGGCGGCTGTGGCCGGGCTGGGCCGGGAACAGCCCGGTGTCCGAGAATTGCAGGGTCCGGCCCAGCCGCTCCGGCTCGGAAGAGCAGAGGCTGTCCACGCAGAGCAGGGCAGCGGGGCGGATCTCCCGCACCAGTGCCCCGGCCAGCTGCTGCAAACTCAGCCCGGTGGCAGCCGACACGCCCGGTGCCACTGCCGCCACCGGCCGGATGCCCTGCACCGGGACGGCATGCTGCCCCATCGTGACGAAAATTTTCTGCACGGTCCGGGGGCCGAGGGCATCGGAGGTCACCCGCCGATTCCCGACGCCCAGCACCAGCACCGGCCCTGCCGGAGGCAGCAGGGCCTGCAGCTCTGCCGCAGCCGGTTCGATGACCGCTTCGTCCCGCTCGTCCAGCAGGCTGACGCGGGGCACTTCCAGCGTCACGTACCGCCCGCGGGGGCGCTCCAGCCCTTCGCGCGCGATCTCTACCCGCGTCACGGTCACGCCGCCGCGCCTGGCTGTGGCCACCCGCACACCGGTGGGCGGCGCACTGCCCGGTGCCCGGAACAGCTCATCGGCAAGGTCTGTTTCCCGCATGGTTCATCCCGCTTTCCCATCTGAAATTTGCATTTGGGGCCGTTTTGGCCCGGTTTTACAGTTTCAGTATGGGATTTTGAAAACTTTTCTAAACAAAAATCGAAAAAAGGCTTGCGCTGGTACGGCAAATATGGTATCATAAGGTGCGCTGTTATAGGTAGCCAAGGAGGTGGAACGAATGCCTAACATCAAATCTCAGAAGGACCGCGTCGTGCAGGCTGCTGCAGAGCAGGCTCACAACAAGGCCATTAAGACCAACCTGAAAACAGTCGTCAAGAAGGCAGACGCTGCCATCGATGCGAATGCCGCTGACAAGGACGCAACCGTCCTGGCTGCTGTTTCCGCGATCGACAAGGCTCGCGCTAAGGGTGTCATCAAGAAGAACACCGCTTCTCGCAAGATCAGCCGTATGGCAAAGCGTGCAAACAAGAACGCTTGAGTTCATGCCTGATCGAGTGATCGACTGACGAACAAAACCTCTGTGCCGGTTTCCGGTGCGGGGGTTTTTGTTTTTTTGCATCCTACCACCCGCCGGGCGCGAACCGGCGCGAAGCAGCGCCGCTTTTGATTGCGGGCTAGTTCTGGTCGTGGCTCCGGCCGACCCAGGAGCAGACCACGCCGCAGACGAGGCTGGTGGTGATGCCGGCGGCAGCGGCGGTGAGTCCGCCGGTGAGGATGCCGATGGCCCCCTCCTCCTGCAATGCGGTGCGGACGCCTTTGGCCAGCAGGTGGCCGAAGCCCAGCAGCGGCACGGTGGCCCCGCACCCGGCCAGCTCGGCCAGCGGGGCGTACCAGCCGAGGGCCGACAGCACGACTCCCGCGACGACATAGCCCGTCAGGATGCGGGCGGGGGTCAGGCCGGTCAGGTCGATGAGGATCTGCCCGGCGGCGCAGATGCCGCCCCCGATGACGAAAGCCCAGAGATAGTTCATGATGCGGCTCCTTTCTCCGGCGCAGCCAGCTCCACCAGATGGGCGACGGCCGGGATGCTCTCCTTTTGCAGAAAGGTGGTCTGGCTCATCAGAGCTCCGGTGGCGAGGAAGAGCACCCGCTTCTGGGTGCCGCGCTCCAGCCGGGGCAGGATGTGGGCGCAGAGCACCGCCGCGCAGCAGCCCGCACCGGAGCCGCCGCTCTTCACGGCCTGCTCGTTGGCATCGTAGAGGATGCAGCCGCAGTCCACATGGTTCTTGATGAGCAGGCCCTCGGCGGCCAGCAGTTCCCGGAAGAGCTGGCTGCCCACATGGCCCAGGTCGCCGGTGTAGATGGCGTCGAAATCCGGCGGCTCTGCATGGGTGTCCCGCAGGTAGTGCAGCAGGGTCGCGCTGGCGGCGGGAGCCATGGCTGCGCCCATGTTGTTGATGTCCCGGATCTGATAGTCCTGCACCCGCCCGAAGGTCACGGCCCGGATGCCGACCCCCTGCCCGGCAGGGCGCAGCAGACAGGCCCCGGCGGCGGTAGCCGTCCACTGGGCGGTCGGGGTGCGGACGGCTCCATAGCTCAGCGGGGTGCGGAACTGGCGTTCAGCGGTGCAGAAATGGCTGGATGCCATGGCCAGCAGGCCGTCGGCCATGCCTGCACTGCACAGCGCCGCGCCGAGGCCCAGCGCTTCGGCCATCGTGCTGCAGGCCCCGAAGAGGCCGGCAAAGGGGATGCCCAGCTCCCGCAGGGCGTAGCTGGACGCGGTACACTGGGCCTGTAAGTCGCCCGCCAGCGCGAGGCTGACGTTATCCGGCGTCGTCTCCGCCTTTTTGAGGCAGAGCCGCGCCGCCCGCAGGGCCATTTCTTTCTCGGCGGCCTCCCAGTTGGACTGGCCGAAAAAGTTGTCGGCGCTCAGCTCGTCGAAACAGGCGGCAAGGGGGCCTTCGCCCTCCTTTTTGCCGCCGATGACCGCATGAGCCGCCACGACGGGCGGCGTCGGGAACAAAAGAGTGTCTCCGCGTCGTGCAGCCATCACAGATTCCTCCTTTATGGGGCTGATTTTATCTGTTTTTTGTGGTATACTGAATTTTAGTGTGAAAGTGCAATTTCCGCGCTTCCTTATGCGTATCCTTGGCAGGGGGACTTTTACTGCAGCAGCCAGTAGACGCTGCCGTAGAGAACCGCCGCCAGCGTACCGTATACGATGACCGGCCCGGCGATGGTGAACATCTTGGCCCCGGTGCCCAGCACACGGCCCTCGGTCTTGAACTCGATGGCCGCACTGACCACCGCATTGGCAAAGCCCGTGATGGGTACGAGGGTGCCTGCGCCCGCTTTCGCGGCCAGCTTCTGGTAGAGGCCCAGCGTCGTCAGCAATGCCGACAGCGCCACCAGCGTGCAGCTGGTGAGCGTCCCGGCCAGCTCTTTGTCGAGCCCCATGGTCAGATACCACCCGCGCAGCACCTCGCCCAGCAGGCAGATGCCGCCGCCCACGCCAAACGCCCAGAGGCAGTCCCCGCCCAGCGGCGAGGGCGGGCCGACCCGGCGCACCCTGCGCCCGTATTCCTCAGCCGACATTTTCATCCTGTTCGCCTCCCGGGAATAGGATGTCCGCCCGTGTGCAAAAATATACACACCCTCAACAAGAAAGAAGGTCCGTTATGAATCCCTCTGCTCCTCATCCTCACCGCCGGCGCCTCACCCGCGCCGAGGTGCGCCGCCGCAGACGCAGCCGTGCCATCCGCCGGGTGGCCGGCCTTACCGTGATGCTCTGCGTCGCCGCAGGCGGCGTCTCCTTCCTGCTCACCCGCCGTGCCGTCGTCCCCAGCGCTTCGGCGGCGTCCGCCATCTCCATGCCGGCCCAGAGCATCGCCGATCCCACTGTGAGCTCCGCCGAGAACACTGCTGCCCCCGCCAACGCCCTCGGCCTCACCGCCGACGAGGCCCGCGCCATGCTGGCCGACCCGCTGATGGTGCTGGTGAACCACACCAGCAAGATGCCGGACGACTATACTTTCGATACCAAGGAGTGCGGCTCTGCCACCGCCGTCAACAAGACGCTGCAGACCGCGGCCTGCGACGCCTCCCTCGAGATGCAGAAGGCTGCTGCCGCCGACGGCGTGACCGTCTGGATGCAGAGCGGCTACCGCAGCGTCAAGATCCGGACCAGACGCTTCTCCGTCTTTTCGCGGGACCCGGGTCGAAAAGTCCCCACCCAGCCTCTACGAGCGGAAGACCAAATACTACCTCGACAAGGGCTACGACAACGCCACTGCCAGGGAAAAGGCCGCTGCCGTCGTCAACCCTCCGGGATACTCCGAGCACAACTGCGGCCTCGCCGCCGACCTGAACAGCCCGGAGCACACCGGTCTGGACGAGGGCTTCGAGAAGACCGCCGCCTTCCGCTGGCTTTGTGAGCACGCGGGCGACTACGGCTTCATCCTCCGCTACCCCAAGGACGCCGAGGACAAGACGGAGATCATCTACGAGCCTTGGCACTGGCGGTATGTGGGCGTGGAGAACGCCGCTAAGATCAACGCCAGCGGCCTGTGCTTTGAGGAATATATCGAGACTCTGCAGAGCATCGCCGCCGAGGGCTGAATCCACTGGTGAAGAAAAGGTTAAAATTTCACGCTTCGTTTGCAATTCTGCCGTCGATATGGTAGACTATCTTGGGGTTTCGGGCCGACAGTTTTCGGGGCGGCCGGGCCTCAGAATTTTAACGACAAAAGAGGGAAATCTTTTATGAATATTCGTTTGAAACTCGTCCTTTCTGCTGCTGCGCTGGCTGCGGGCTGTGTCCTGCTGACAGGCTGCGGCGGCTCTGCTTCCTCTGCATCCTCTTCGGCCTCCTCCGCAGCCTCCTCCGGGGCTGCCAGCCCGAGCGCCTCTGAGCCTGCTGCTTCCGTTTCCGCTGAGGAGAACGGCGCTTCCGACGCCGTGGCTTCTGCCGTGGACGCCCTGCTGGAGGCCGACCCCATCTCCAACCAGTTTGAGATAACGGCCATGAACATCGAGTACGACTTTGGCCTGAAAGCCGACGATGTGACCAGCTACAAGGGCCTCAAGAGCAACGACAACGGCGACGCCGGTCTGGTGCTGGCCATCCAGCCCGCCGCTGGCAAGGCACAGGACGTCATGGACACCCTCAAGACCTACCAGCAGGACCAGGTGGCTTTCTACGGCAACTATGCCGAGTTTGCACAGGCACAGTCCAACGTGGAGAACGCCATCATCGACGGCGGCGACGACCTCGTGGTGATGGTCATTGCCTCCAACGACTGCTCTTCTGATCTGACCAGCGCCGTGAAGGACGTTCTGGGCAAATAAACAGACTCTCTCGGGCCGGTGCCGTGGCGGCATCGGCCTTTTTCGGCTTTATCACAATGTTATAGCAAACCAACTTTTTAATGCAACAGCAACAACGTTGGTTTGCATATCGCAGATATGCTGCTTCCGTTGTGCTAATTTCTAGTCTTGCGATAAAAGGAGGCTGACGCCGTGGTCTTCAGCACCATCATCTTTCTGCTGCGCTTTCTGCCCATCACACTGGCGCTGTACTATCTCGCGCCCCCGAAACTCAAAAATACCGTTCTGTTCCTGTGCAGCCTCGTGTTCTACTGCTGGGGCGAGGTGCGTTTTTTCCCGGTCATGCTGGCCCTCATCCTCATCAACTACCTCTGCGGCCTGGGGCTTGAGCGCTTCGACCGGAACAAGACCGCCCGTCTCATCCTGCTGCTCATCGCGCTGGCGGGCAGTCTCGGGATGCTCTTCTACTTCAAGTATGCAAATTTCGTGCTCAGCAGCATCAATGCCATCTTCGGCACCGGTTTTGCGCCCATTCAGGGCATCAGCGTACTGCCGCTGGGCATCAGCTTCTACACCTTCCAGACACTTTCCTACACCATCGACGTCTACCGCCGGGATGTGAAAACGGAGCATAACATCATTGATTTTGGTGCTTACGTCGTCATGTTCCCCCAGCTCATCGCCGGCCCCATCGTCAAGTACCGGGACGTCTCCGACCGTCTCCACGTCTACAAAGGCCGCTATGAGCTCAAGCAGATCGAGGACGGCATGACCCTGTTCACCTTCGGCCTGGCAAAGAAAGTCCTGCTGGCCGACGCCATCGGTGCGCTCTGGACGGACATCATCGGCGTGGCGGACAGCCCCTCCGTCTCCTTCGTGGGCCTCGCCAACGCTTCCACCCCGCTGGTCTGGCTGGGCGTCATCGCCTACTCGCTCCAGCTCTATTTCGACTTTTCCGGCTACTCCCTGATGGGCATCGGCATGGGTAAGATGCTGGGCTTCGACTTCCCCCAGAACTTCAACTACCCCTATATCTCCGCGTCCATCACCGAGTTCTGGCGGCGCTGGCACATGACGCTGTCCGGCTGGTTCCGGGAGTATGTGTATATTCCCCTCGGCGGCAACCGCAAGGGCCTCAAGCGACAGATCTTCAACCTGTTCGTCGTCGAACTGCTCACCGGCATCTGGCACGGCGCGAACTGGAACTTCATCTGCTGGGGCCTGTACTATTTCGTGCTGCTGGCTCTGGAAAAGCTCTTTCTCCTGCCCTACCTCAAAAAGGGCAGGGTCTGGCCCCATATCTACACCCTCTTCCTCGTGGTCGTAGGCTGGGCCATGTTCGTGGGCAACGACGCAGGCGTGGAGTTCGGCCTGCTGTTCCGCAAGCTTTTCATCCCTTCCGGCGGCGTGATGCCCCTTTACTTCCTGCGCAACTACGGCGTACTGCTGGCGGTCTCCGTCGTCTGCTGCACCCCGCTCATCGAAAAGCTGTGGAAGCTGCTTTCCCGCAATGCCATCACCAGGGCGCTGACCATTCTGGTGCTGCTGACGGTCTCGATGGCTTACGTCGTGGGCAGCACCAACAGCCCGTTCCTGTATTTCAACTTTTAAGAGGAGGCGTGAACGATGGACAAACATTCAAAGCGCTCCGCTTCGATTTTCCGCTATCCGGTCCTTATGGCCTTCACCCTGTTTTTTGCCGGGCTGTTCGTGCTGGACCTTGTCACGCCGGACCGGGCCTACAGTGAACTGGAAAATACCACCCTCTCCCAGCGGCCCAGTCTGTCCAGCGTCTCGGCTGATGGGCTGAACAAGTTCTTCACGGCCTACACGAAATACGTCAAAGACCAGGTGGCGGGCCGTGACAACTGGGTCGCCCTGCAGAGCACCGTGGAAACGAAGGTGATGCAGAAGGAGCAGAGCGGCGGCATCCTGCTGGGCAAACAGCAGATGATGTTCCCCCGCACCTACGGCCTCGTTTCCAGCGAGACGCGCACCCTGCCCAAGAACACTGCCGCGCTGGAAGCGCTCTGTCAGCGGTACCCGGGCAAGGTCAACGTGATGCTGGTGCCTGCGGCGTCCGCTATCTACCCGGAAAACGTCCCTGCGGGCGCTCCGCTGCTGGACGAGGACCGTTATCTCGACTCGCTTTCCGATGCCGTACAGGCCGCCGGAGGCCGCTTTGTGGACGTGCGGCAGACCCTCACCGACCACAAAGACGAATATATCTACTACCGCACCGACCACCACTGGACAAGCACCGGCGCTTATTATGCCTACAAGCAGCTCTGTGACGCTCTGGGCCTTACGCCCTTTGACACGGCGGCCCACACCGTGCTGACGGCAGACGGCTTCTACGGCACCCACTACTCCAAGGCGCGGACGCCGGACGCAGAACCCGACACCATCACTTATTATGACCTGCCGAACGAACTGACCATCTACTCGGTCAGCGGCCCCGGCCAGCCCGCCGACGGCGAGACGACCGGCCTGTATGACACGGCCAAGCTGGACGTTTACGACAAGTATGCCATGTTCCTCCACGGCAACAACGGTCTGAGCCGCATCAAGGGCGACGGCACCGGGCGCATTCTCGTCATCAAGGACAGTTACGCCAACTGCTTCGCGCCTTACCTGACGGCCAACTACGCCGACATCGACGTGGTGGATTTCCGCAACTACAACTACGGTCTGGACAAGCTTATCGCGGACAACGATTACGACCAGCTCCTCGTGCTCTACAGTTTCGACAGCTTCAAGAGCGACCCCTACCTCTACCGGGCCGGCGTGGCGGGCTGATACTGGGAATTATTGCAGTATTTTTCCACAAACTTCCGAGGTGTTTTTCATGCATTTTCCCGGGTTTTTGTGGTTTCTGTCCAAAACCCTTGCACAAAATCCAGCATTGTAGTAGAATGATGCTGTCAGAGATGTTTGCTCTGCAAGAGGGATCTTTGCAGTGCGGTGCGCCGCCTGCTGATATGAAGGAGTGATTCTTTATGAAGAAATATATGGAATTGCCTGCTGATTACGCAGTGCTTTCTGACGATGAGATGACCTACACCACCGGCGGCAGCGCTGTTGGCGGCGTCGTCACCATCGTGGGCGTGGCCGTTCTGGCATCCAGCTATGTCTGGGGCATCTCGCAGGCCAGAGACTGGCTGAGCGTTGACAGCAACCGCAGGGGCAATCCTCTCACCGTTATGGGCCGTGCAATGGACGCCATCAGCGACGATATGTCCAAATCGCCTTCCAACTTCCTGCGTGACGTTGTTTCCACCGGTACGGTGGTGGCTCTCGCTCCCCTGAGCGCGCTGCTGCTCATCCTGTAAGTTTCCCCTGCGGCTTTTCGGGAACTTCTATCTTTCGTCAAACCGGCGCACACCGCGCTGTTTTGGGATATTGTTCGTAAAGGAGTGCTACTATGGAAAACATCATGATGCTGCCCGCTTCCTACTGCGTGATGAACGAAGAGGAAATGACCTATACCACCGGTGGTGCCAGTGCTATTCAGGCTATCGCTGCATGGGTCTTCCCTCCTTATGCATGGCTTGCGGGCGTCACGGCTATCCGTGATTACCGCAAGAAGAACCCTAATACTTGGACTCAGGACGGTCTGGACTATTTCGCAAATGATATGGGGAAGAGTGTATCTAATTTCCTCTATGACCTTGCATGTGCCAGTTGGGTTCTGGGTACCTCCGCTACCGGAATCGGCCTTGTGATTAACGCAGCTATTGTCCTGCTTTAATAAATCAGGAGACTCCAAAGAACAACAAAGGCGGCGGCTCTTCCCGCAAGGGAAGGGCCGCCGCCCTCTTTTTATCTGTCCATACAAAAGCAGAGGCACCCGAACCGGATGCCTCTGCCTGTTTATGGACGTGTTGATTTAGTTATTGAACATATCCTTCAGCTTTTTGAAGAAGCCCTTGCGCTTTTCGTAGTTATCCTCTTTCAGGGTCCCCTCGAACTTCTTCAGGGCCTCACGCTGGGTGCGGCTGAGCTTCTTGGGGATCTCGACCTCGCACTTGACGTACATATCACCGCGGCCTCTGCCATTCACATACTGGACGCCCTTGCCGCGCAGGCGGAAGGTGGTGCCGCTCTGGGTGCCTTCCGGCACATTGACCTCGACCTTGCCGTCGATGGAAGGCACCGTGATGGTATCGCCCAGGACAGCCTGACTGTAGGTGATGGGGAAGACGACGTAGATATTGTTCTCGTCGCGCTGGAACACCTCGCTGGGCTGGACAGTCACCGCCACGATGACGTCACCTGCGGGGCCGCCGTTGGTGCCGGCATTGCCCATGCCCGAGAGGCGGAAGCCCTGATCGTCGTCGATGCCCGCAGGGACATTGGCCTCCAGAGTCTTCTTGACCGCGATGGTGCCGCTGCCGTGGCAGCTCTTGCAGGGGTTCTTGATGAGCTTGCCCTTGCCGCCGCAGCGGGAGCAGGGCTGCTGGGTCTGCATGACGCCGAAGGGCGTACGCTGCTGACGAATGACAAAGCCTCTGCCGCCGCAGTCAGGGCAGGTCTCCGGGCTGGAACCGGCGGCGCAGGTGACGGGCGGGTCTCGGGGCGGGACCCGCGGGCGCAGCCGCTGCCGTGGCACTCGGTACACTCCTGCTGACGGGTGATGGTGATGTTCTTCTTGCAGCCATGCACCGCCTCATCAAACGTCAGGGTGATGCGCACCCGGATGTCCTGGCCCTTGCGGGGGGCGTTGGGGTTCGCCGAACGGCTCGAGCCGCCAAAACCGCCGAAGCCGCCGCCAAAGATGTCGCCGAAAATATCGCCAAGGTCAACACCGTCGCCGCCAAAGCCGCTGAAACCGCCAAAGCCGCCGGGGCCGCCGCCGTTCTGGGCAGCGTAGTTGGGGTCAACACCGGCAAAGCCGTACTGGTCGTAGAGCTGGCGCTTCTTCGGGTCCGAAAGCACCTCGTTTGCCTCGTTGATCTCCTTGAACTTTTCCTCGGCTTCCTTGTCGCCGGGGTTATAGTCCGGGTGGTACTTCATGGCCAGCTTGCGGTAAGCCTTTTTGATCTCCGCATCGGTGGCCGTCTTGGATACACCCAGCACTTCGTAGTAATCACGTTTCTCCTGTGCCATAATCCAATCACCTCTCGTATAAGCAGCAACCTCCCCTATATAGCAGCGCACTGCCGCTTCCAGTACAGACAGCCTCAAGCAAATCTGTACAAGCCTGACCGGCCTGCCAATGGCTCCCCTATCAGGGGAGCTGGCGAGCGTCAGCGAGACTGAGAGGTTTTCTCTATAACCAGCAAGAGCCGCCCCGGCAAAACCGGAGCGGCTTTTGCTATTCTACGCGCATACCCGCCGGTTTGGCCGGATACGCACTGCTGTGTCTCAAATCAGACTTCCTTGAAGTCTGCGTCCACAACGCCGTCATCGCCCGGCTTCTGCTGGTTGTTTGCGCCAGCATCGGGGCCGGGCTGTGCGCCTGCGGCCTGCTGCTGGGCAGCAGCGGCAGCCTGATACATCTTCTCGAAGACGTGGCTCAGAGCATCCTGCTTTGCCTTGATGTCGTCGATGGAGCCGGACTGGACAGCGGTCTTCAGGTCGGCCAGCTTTGCCTCAGCCTCGCTCTTGACGTCGGCGGGCATCTTGTCGCCGTTCTCCTTCAGCATCTTCTCAGTCTGGAAGACCATCTGGTCGGCGCCGTTGCGGATGTCCACTTCCTCGCGCTTCTTCTTATCGTCGGCAGCGAACTGCTCAGCTTCCTTCACAGCCTTGTCGATGTCGTCCTTGGACATGTTGGTGGAAGCGGTGATGGTGATGTTCTGCTCCTTGCCGGTACCCAGGTCCTTTGCGCTGACCTTCACGATGCCGTTTGCATCAATATCGAAGGTGACTTCGATCTGAGGCACACCACGGGGAGCCGGAGCGATGCCGTCCAGATGGAAGACGCCGAGGCTCTTGTTGTCCCGGGCAAACTCACGCTCACCCTGCAGGACATTGATCTCAACAGAGGGCTGGTTATCCGCAGCAGTGGAGAAGACCTGGCTCTTGTGGGTAGGAATGGTGGTGTTGCGCTCAATGATCTTGGTGCAGACGCCGCCCAGAGTCTCAATGCCGAGGCTCAGCGGGGTGACATCCAGCAGCAGCAGACCCTTGACGTCGCCCTGCAGGACGCCGCCCTGGATCGCAGCGCCGACAGCCACGCACTCATCGGGGTTGATGCCCTTGAAGGGCTCGCAGTTCAGCTCTTTCTTGACTGCATCGTAGACAGCGGGGATACGGGTGGAACCACCGACCATCAGGACCTTCTTCAGATCAGATGCGCGCAGGCCGGCATCCTGCAGAGCCTTGCGGACAGGGGTCATGGTGCGGTCGACCAGATCTGCGGTCAGCTCGTTGAACTTTGCACGGGTCAGGGTCATATCCAGATGCTTGGGGCCGGTAGCGTCAGCAGTGATGAAGGGCAGGTTGATCTGGCTGCTCATAGCGCTGGACAGCTCGATCTTTGCCTTCTCGGCAGCTTCCTTCAGGCGCTGAGCGGCCATCTTATCCTTGCGCAGGTCGATGCCGTTCTCGGTCTGGAAGGCGTCTGCCATCCAGTCGATGATGCGCTGGTCGAAGTCGTCGCCGCCCAGATGGGTGTCGCCGTTGGTGGCCAGAACTTCGGTGACGCCGTCGCCCATCTCAATGATGGAGACATCGAAGGTGCCGCCGCCCAGGTCGTAGACCATGATCTTCTGGTCATCTTCCTTATCGATGCCGTATGCCAGAGAAGCGGCAGTAGGCTCGTTGATGATACGCTTGACGTTCAGTCCGGCGATGGTGCCGGCGTCCTTGGTAGCCTGACGCTGGCTGTCGTTGAAGTAAGCAGGAACGGTGATGACGGCCTCGGTGACAGGCTCGCCCAGATAAGCCTCCGCATCAGCCTTCAGCTTCTGCAGGATCATAGCGCTGACCTGCTGGGGAGTGTACTCCTTGCCGTTCAGGGTCACCTTGTGGTCGGTACCCATCTGACGCTTGATGGAAGAAACGGTGTTCTCGGGGTTGGTGATGGCCTGACGCTTTGCGACCTGACCGACCAGACGGTCACCGGTCTTGGTGAAGCCAACAACAGACGGGGTGGTGCGGGCGCCCTCGGAGTTTGCGATGACGACGGGCTCGCCGCCCTCCATGACAGCCACGCAGCTATTCGTAGTACCAAGGTCAATACCAATGATTTTGCTCATAAATGAAGTCTCCTCTCAAAAGAACTTGTTTATCTCATGCTTAGATGTGAAGCGGATGTCTATCTTCAAAACCCCTGCGGGTCTTTGCGGATTTACTCGGCCACCACGACGGTCGCGTGGCGGACGATCTTGTCGCCCAGCTTGTAGCCTTTCTGGTACACCGTGATGACGGTGCCGCTCTCCTGCCCGTCCGGGGCGGGGATCTGCTGGACGGCGTTCATGAAGTTGGGGTCAAAAGGCTTGCCCAGCGCCTCGATCTCCTCCACATGGAGGGCATCCAGCGCCTTGGCGGCCTTGTCCAGCGTCATGGTCACGCCCTTTTTGTAGTTCTCGTCGGTGGTGGGGGCGTTGGCTGCCATTTCCAGCGTGTCCAGGATGGGGATGATCTGGTTCACGGCGAAGGACACGCCATCGTTGAACTTCTGGTCAGCCTCGCGGGTGGAGCGCTTGCGGTAGTTCTCATACTCCGCTGCCATCCGGAGCAGCTGGTCTTTGGCCTGTGCGGCGTTCTTCTCGGCTGCGTCGAGCTTTGCCTTTACGGCGTCCATCTCCCGGGCTTTCTTGTTGAACCAGCCATCTTTCTTCTTGGCGTCTGCGGGTTCTGCCTCGGCCTCCTTCTCGGGGGCTGCGGCGGTCTCGGGCGCTTCCTGAGGTGCGGCTTCGGTCTCCTTTGCTTCCTGCTCGGGAGCTTCTGCCGTCTTCTTGGTCTCTTCGCTCATTCCAGATCCTCCTTATATATCACAGTCCGCCGGGGTGCGGCCATCTGCGGGGTGTCTTTTCGTTTGCCGCTCATGCCCTCGCCAAGCTCGTCGGCGAAGAGGTGGAGCAGCGGCATCAGCTTCTGGAAGGGCATCCGGGTCGGCCCGATGAGGGCCACCGTACCCCACAGCCCGCCGCCTACCAGGTAGCGGTCGCTGACGATGCACAGGCCGGGGATCTGAGGTTCCAGATCCTCGCCCAGCAGCACGCTCTCACTGCGGTCTGCCGGGGGTGCGATGATGTGGGCCGCCTGCTCTTCGTCGTTCAGCAGGGTGAGGATGTCGCCCACCTTGCCTTCGAGCTGCGGCCAGTTGAGCAGGTACTGCTCACCGCCCAGAAACACGTGGGGCTGTGCGGAATCCTGCAAGATCGCAGCGGCTGCGCTGATGACCGGAACCAGCTCCGGGTCGATCTGGCTGCACAGCTCTGCCAGCAGCCGGTTGGACAGGTCCACCGGCGCGACGAAGGTCAGGTTGCGGTTGAGCAGCGCGGCCAGCGCAGCGGCGTTCTCGCGGGAGAGGCCGGTGCGGACCCGTGCCACACGGGTGCGGACGTAGCCCGCCGTCGTGACGGCCAGCACAGCCGCCGCGCTGCGGCCCACCTGAACGACTTCGTAGTGGGCGACGCAGAGGTCTTCGGCACAGGGGGTGCTGACGGCTGCGGTGCAGCCGCTGATGGCGGCCAGCGCCTTTGCAGCGCCCTGTGCAAGCTTTTCCGGCTCATGGTCGAGGCTGGCGAAAACGGCTTCCACGCGGGCGCGGGTCACGCGGTCCAGCGGCTGGTCGTCCGTCAGCAGATTGTCGAGATAATAACGGTAGCCCTTGGCACTGGGGACACGGCCCGCGCTGGTGTGGGGCTGCTCCAGCAGACCCAGCTTGGTCAGCGCCG
>OGPA01001598.1_pt1 | contig 18332 bp, 16 predicted proteins | sample 1552841 | NCBI WGS metagenome assembly OGPA01 (sample SAMEA2579916, study PRJEB22360) | human gut metagenome | reverse complement strand
GCAGCCGCCATGATCGGGCTGCAATACCGGTACAGAGAGATCCTTTGCACCAGCGTCAGCAATACGGTCGTGCTCATAATGCTCTATCTGCAGATTCAGAATCCGGTGGTGTTTCTGGATACGACGACGGGAATCGGAAACGGGACGGCATTTGAATCGCAGCTTGAGGACCGGCTCCGCAGAAAGGGCGAGGGCTATGTGCTCACGATTCATTTGAGCAAGTTTTATCATATCCACACGATTCTGGGTACCGAGAACAGCAATGAACTGCTGCGCGAGATCGGGGCGTATCTGTATGATCTGTGTGGAAAATTTCATGTGTTTCACACGGCAGGAGATGCATTTACGGTGTTTGCAGACACCAAAGAGCAGTGTGAAAGGTTAAAATGTGAGATACAAAAGCGGTTTGAAAGTGACTGGGTGGTGCAGGAGAACCGCATTGCGCTGGATATGGAGATGGTGGTGCAGCACTATCCGACGGACTTTAAGGCGATGGCGGAATATTACGGAATGCGGGAGTTTTTGCTTGAAAATGCAGGAAAGTCCGGCGCGCAGGTCATTGTGGAGGCAGACGCGGATATGATCGCACAGTACCGCCGCCGCAGAAAAGTGGAGATTGCCGTGGCGAGGGCGATCCGGGAGAAGGGATTTCTGGTCTACTATCAGCCGGTATATTCCCTGAAGGAACGGCAGATTGTGTCCCTGGAAGCGCTGGTGCGGCTTAAGGATCCGGAATTGGGATTTATTTCGCCAGAGGAGTTTATTCCGCTTGCGGAGCGCGATGGCAATATCATCCATATCGGGGAACAGGTGCTGGAGCAGTGCTGCCGGTTTCTTTCAAAGCATGTGCTCTCGAACGGCTCGCTTGGAATCCGTACGATCCATGTGAACATTTCGATGGTGCAGTGTCTGCGCCAGAATCTGACTGAGACCATCCGACCGGTGCTTGAGAGTTACCATATTCCGCCGTCCATGCTGACGCTGGAGGTGACGGAGCGCACGGCGATTGGCGCCCCGGAGCGGATGCTGTGGCATATGCATGAGCTGGGAAAAATGGGAGTGTCGTTTGCACTTGACGATTATGGAAGCGGAAATGCGAACTGTTCCTATCTGATCCGTTTTCCATTCCAGGAGATCAAGATTGACAAGGAGATCGTGTGGGCGTCGTTCCACGACAAGTCGGCGAGCATCGTGCTTGAAAATGAGATTCACACCATCAAACAGCTGGGGATTCCGCTGATTATCGAGGGAATTGAAGAGCGGGAGCAGAGCGAAGCGATGGAACAGCTTGGTGTGGAATGTATTCAGGGATACTATTACGGCAGACCTCTGCCGGAACAGGAGTGCCTGCGGTATATCCGCACGTTTCAGGAGAAAGCGCAAAACGACAGGCAGCAGGCGGCTGTTCCAGGAGAAAAGCAGAGGGAAGCAGGACGGTAAGAGCCATTTGAGTCATACAGAAATAGGAAAGAAAGAGAAGAGACATGAATATTATTAACGCGGAGAATTTAACGAAATCATACACAGAGAGGAAGCTTTTGGACAAAGCTTCCTTTTATCTGCAGGAGGGAGAAAAAGTCGGGGTAATCGGTATCAACGGGACGGGAAAGTCCACCCTGTTAAAAATCATTGCGGGGCTGGAGGAACCGGATGAAGGCCAGGTGACCTGCGCCAACCATATCGTGGTAAGATACCTGCCGCAGAATCCGGTGTTCGATCCGGAGATGACGGTACTTGACAGTGTGCTGACACAGTGTGTCTTAAATTTTGTCGGCAGCGGGAGGACAGAGCGCACCGATGCAGACGCGCATGCACAGGAACAGAAATGGAGCCTTGAGAGCGATGCAAAAAGCATGATGACGCGCCTCGGCATTACCGATTTTACACAGAAAACCGGAGAACTTTCCGGTGGACAGAGAAAACGTCTGGCACTTGTGGCAGCACTTTTAGTGCCGTGTGATGTGCTGATTCTGGACGAGCCGACGAACCATCTGGATTCGGCAATGGCGGACTGGCTGGAAAATTATCTGAAAAAATGGCGCGGTGCGCTGGTGATGATCACGCATGACCGCTATTTTCTTGACAGCGTCTGCAACCGTATTGTCGAGGTGGACAAGGGGGCAATCTACAGCTATGAGACGAATTATTCCGGCTATCTGGAGCGGAAGGCGGAGCGGGAGGAGAGCGCCGAGGCGAGTGAGCGCAAGCGTCAGTCTGTACTGCGGAAGGAACTGGAATGGGTCAGACGGGGGGCAAAAGCGCGCACAACCAAGCAGAAGGGGCGCTTGCAGCGCTATGAGGAACTCAAGAATCAGAAGGCGCCGGAGCGCGACAGCCAGGTGGAGATGAGTTCCGTCTATTCCAGAATGGGAAAAACCACGATCGAGCTGGATCACATTACCAAGGGATATGACGGGCGGACGCTGCTACGGGATTTTTCCTATATTTTTCTGAAAGGGGACCGGATCGGATTCATCGGGGCAAACGGAAGCGGCAAGACGACCCTGATGAAGATGATTGCGGGGCGCATCAAGCCGGATGCGGGCACGATCACAGTTGGGGCAACGATCAAGATCGGCTACTATACGCAGGAGATTGAGACGGGCCGCGAAGCGGGAATCGCCTACATGGACCCGGAGGAAAAAGTGATTGATTATATCCGTAACACGGCGGAGTATGTGCGGACAACGGACGGTCTGGTCTCGGCATCCAACATGCTCGAGCGTTTTTTGTTCCCGGCAGCGCAGCAGTACAGTCCGATCGGAAAGCTTTCCGGCGGTGAGCGGCGCAGATTAAATCTGCTGCGCGTGCTGATGGAGGCGCCGAATGTACTGATTTTAGACGAGCCGACGAACGATCTGGATACGCAGACCCTTGCGATTCTGGAAGACTACCTGGACAGCTATGAGGGAATTGTGATTGTGGTATCGCATGACCGGTATTTCCTCGACCGCGTGGTGCGGCGTATTTTTGCTTTCGAGGGAAACGGAGAGATCCGGCAGTATGAAGGCGGTTATACGGATTATGTCAACCGACTGGCGGAGGAAGGCAGAAAGCCGGGCGAAACGGCGGAAGTTCAGGGAATGACAGCACGCGGAGTCTCGGAGGCGGAAAGCGCACAGGAGGCCGGCGGTGTGACCGGGACATCCGGGCAGGATGCAGCAGAGCAGGCGGATTCCAGAAACACCTGGAAACGTGAGAAGAAGCTGAAATTCAGTTATAAGGAACAGAGGGAGTACGAGACGATCGAGGATGACATTGCGAACCTGGAAGCAAAAGTGGAGCAGCTGGATGCCGACATGGCGGAAAACGCCACGAACTCGGTGAAGCTTGGGGAACTTCTGGCGGAAAAGGAAGCGGCAGAACGGGCGCTCGAGGAAAAGATGGAGCGCTGGGAGTATCTGGAAGAACTGGCGGCAAAGATTGCAGAGCAGGAATGAAGAATATAACGTTTCATTTTACAAAGCCGTCTTTTTTCTTTCTATTCGCTGCAGTGCGTTAAACCAGCTCTGCGGCAGACCGAAGCCGAAGACAATTCCCAGCACGATGGCACCTGCCACCTTGATGGTTTCCATGCCATAGTTGGAGAATTGCGTCATATCGTTCATGATGAAATAGTAGGACGTATAGTAAATACCTGCTCCGGGAACCAGCGGAAAAATACCGGCGATGAGGTAAACGGTCACCGGATTTCTGCGGATCGCGGACAGAATACGCGAAAATACGGTGAGTGCGAAGGTGGCGGTCAGATTCGCAAGCACCGTGCCCATATTGCTGTTTAAGCCGATCACATAGACGACCCAGCCGATGGCACCGGTCAGACCGCAGAAAAACAGTTCCTTTTTCGGCGCGCCAAACAGTTCCGCAAAAGAGAGTGTGGCAAACAAACTCACAATAAACTGGATAATCATAACAGCGCAGCCCCTCCCATAGCAAAATGATAGATCGTAATGACGGTGCCGACACCGACGGCGATACAGAATGCGGTCAGAATGGCATCGATCATATGAATGGCACCGGACAGATAATCTCCGTTAAAAAAGTCGCGGATCGACGTAGTGAGCGCGATTCCGGGGACGAGCGGCATGATGTCTCCGATGATGACCTTATCGTAGAGGATGGGGGTACCAAAGGAGAGTACAATCAGCGACAGCAGCGTTACGAATGCACTTCCCAGGATATTCGTGATAAACTTGGAATTCTTATGGCGCTTTAAGGCAAACAGAAATACCTGCAGCAGCATGCCGATAAAAAAGCCGACGATGCTGTCCAGGGCTGTACCTCCGAAAAGGTAGGAAAAACAGCCACAGCCAAGTCCACAGAAGAAGATGTGGACGACAGGTTTACCGAACGAAATATTTTTACATCTTTCCAGACGGTTCCAGGCGTCGATCAGCGAACATTCGTGGGAACAGATCTCGCGGGAAAGCTGGTTTAATGCAGCGATGCGCCCGAGATGCGTGGTGCCGAGCGGAATGTGGCGGATCATGCTGCAGGCATCTTCACGATCCTCGTTTGCACTTGCAAAGATTCCGTTGGAAAGCACATAAACATCATAATTTTCAATTTCGTATGCCTCAAGAATATGCATGACCGTGTCCTCGACGCGGTAGACTTCGGCACCATTCCGAAGCAGTGCATCGCCGATTTCCACGGCGAGAGCCAGAATTTCCTTGGTTACAGCCATTTGGATGTCCGCCTTTCTGATAATAAAATGTCCATATGAAAAAGTAACACGTTTTTATAAAAAAAGCAATCTGGTACTTTTGTCAGTTGTCCTGTACATAATATCTGTGAGGACAGGCATAATAATGCATAAATCATGCAAGTGATGTAAAAACGGACAGGAGGACAGGAATATGAATTGCAGAAAATACAGAGCATGCCTTGTGGGAGTGCTGGCCATCGCGCTGATCTGCGGGGCACTTTTATATCTGAAATACGGGAGAGAGGGGGAGACCCCGGTGGACGGCGTGCTGGTGGAACGGAATTCTACATGGGAAGCGGGAACTGCGGCATGAGTGCAAAGAGTGAGACACTGTATCTTAAGATTGACCAGAATACAATCGTGACAGACCGGCATGTGACGCTTGGGGACATTGCGAAAATGGAGTGCCCGGATGCTTCGATTGTGCGCCAGCTGAAGCAGAAAAAAATCTATACGTTTGCGGAGGCGATGAATCCGCGCAAACAGAAGAACCAGATGAAGGTTTTTTCCATATTAAAGATCGTCGAACTGATTCATGAGGAATATCCGAATGTGGACATCAGCAATGAGGGAGAGAAGGATTTTATCATTGAATACATTCCCAATCCCGAGAAACCGAAGTGGATCAATGCGTTAAAGACCGTCGCGCTCTGCGTGGTCATTTTTTTCGGGGCGGCGTTCACGATTATGGCGTTCAACAACGATGTATCCGTGGGAGATGTCTTTTCCAAATTCTATCGGCAGGTGATGGGAAAGGAGTCAAGCGGCGTGACAGAACTTGAAATCTGTTACAGCATCGGACTTGCCATTGGCATTACGCTGTTTTTCAATCATGTGGGTAGCAAGAAGATCACGCCGGATCCGACGCCGATGCAGATGGAGATGCGCAAATATGAGAAGGACATAGATACTACATTCATAGAGAACGCGGAGAGAAAGGGACACAGCATCGATGTTAATTGAGCATATATTTTTGGGCTTCTGCGGGCTTGCCGCGGGACTTGCCGTCTCTGCGGGAACATTTGCGTTTTTGATCGTCATCGGTGTCATTCCGCGTATGATTGGAAAGTGCAACCGCGCGGCAGAGACACTGCATTTTGAAAATGCCGTGATTCTGGGCGGAATCTGTGGAAATCTGGCGTCTGTTTTTTTGCAGATCCGGATTCCGTTCGGACCGGCGCTTCTGTGCGTGTACGGTATTTCTGCCGGGATATTTGTGGGAAGCATCGCGGTGGCGCTCGCGGAGATCCTGAATACATTTCCGATTACATTCCGGCGCATGGGCTTAAAGGTCGGACTCTTCTGGGTCATGCTTGCGATGGCGGCAGGAAAAGTGGCAGGATCGCTGTACTATTTCCTTGGAAATTTTAAGGCACAGTAGTACAATGATGGGAGATTGTTCTTTTACGGAGGAAAATTATGGTACCATCCATCGCACGCCAGAGCGTGATTATCAAGTGCAATATGCAGAAGTCAATTCTGACAGGAAATTATGAATTTTATTATGCTGCGGGACTTATCGCCAACCTTTCCGGAGTTGAGATCCCGGAGGACATCAAGCCGGAGGAACTGCTCGCGCTTCTGTCGGAGAAGATACCGACGCTGACACCAGCGGATGAGAAGGAAAAGTATCTGTTCGGGATGGTGGCGGACTACCGTCCCGAAGATGTATATGATGAGCAGATGCGGGAACTTTTAGACTGGGGACGCACTGAAAAATATCTCTGGACGGTCACATTGCCGGATGACTGGCAGAACGCATAAAGGTAGAGCAGCATAGCATCACAGAGGAAAAAGGCTGGAAGGAGCGGTCGGAGGAATAGAAATAAATAAAATGCGCATACTGACAAAAAAGACGGAGGTTGCGCAGTGGATAAGGAAAAAGAACGTTTACAAAAAAAATACAATGATTATGTGAAGCAGGTGACGCCCACCCATAATCTCTGGTGGAATATGGCGAAGGCGTTTGTGACAGGCGGGATCATCTGCTGCATCGGGCAGTTCATTCTGAATGTGTGTGGGAATTACGGACTGGATCAGAAGACATCCGGAAGCTGGTGCTCTATGCTGCTCATTCTGCTGTCTGTACTGCTCACCGGTCTGAATCTGTACCCTTCGATTGCAAACTGGGGAGGCGCGGGCGCGCTGGTGCCAATTACCGGATTTGCAAATGGTGTGGCCGCGCCCGCCATAGAGTTCCAGAAAGAAGGACAGGTTTTCGGAATTGGCTGCAAGATCTTTACGATTGCCGGGCCGGTCATTTTATACGGAATATTTTCAAGCTGGGTGCTTGGACTCATCTATTGGGGATTAAAATGGTGGGGAATGGTGTAGTGCCTTTTCCGTGCGGGTCTGGAAGAGGAAAAACATTCTCCCAGACCCGAAATATTGTGATTTTCGGGTCTGAGAGAGGAAAAACGCCGTTCCAGACCCGAGAAGTGGACGAAAAGAAGGAAAAAGAAGAGAAAAAAGAAGCCACCCGGGTCTGGAAGAGGAAAAACGTTCTCCCAGACCCGAAATATTGTGATTTTCGGGTCTGAGAGAGGAAAAACACCGTTCCAGACCCGCGCCGGGCGAAATTAAAAGAAACGGCAGTGGAAGAGAGAAGCACGGATTCAGACCGCGGAATCCAGAAAATAGTAGGAAATCAGATGCTCAATCATGCCGGCGTTTAAGGGATATGCTTTGGTCTCGTACGTGGTGATCAGATGAACGGATGGAATGATGCCGTTTGCGGCATAGAGAGAAAGCTTCGAGCCGGCGTTTTTTGCGTAGGCGGGATCGTCCATCAGACCAAAATGCTCCCAGTAGTAGAGTGCGCCGGTTCCGGGATGACGTATGGTGAAATCCGGAAACAGAGTGATGCCGCCAAGGGAGAGCGCACATTCGTAGCGGTAAGGAATGGCGTTTAGGTGGAGCAGCATGGCAATCATGGCTTCTGATTTGGAACGCACCCTCTCGCCGGAGACGGTTTTGTGAAGCAGCTGCTCGGGATGGAGCGGATTGCGTTCGTAGGAAGCGGCAGACCATTCGACAGCGGAACGAGTCGAAATATCCGAGATATCTGAAACATTCGAGACGTCCGGAATATTTTTTGAGGTGGAAAAATAAGAATGAAGCAGATTTTCACAGGCGGGATCAGAGAGAAGATGTGGATCATCGGAAGAGAGGCTGCCCGCGGGGGAGTATTTTAAATAGGCAGTGATTGCTGCCTGCTCCTGCAAGAGTATTTGCTCCTGTTGCTGCAGATACTTTTTCAGCGCAAGCTGTTCGGCGAGAGTGCGGTTCGCTTTCGGAATATAGGTCTTGGAGTGACCGTCGCCCTGATACCATTTGACGGTGGTTCCGTTGCGGGAGCAAATGAGCTTTCCGGGAGGGAGCTTCTGAAGCTGCTTCTGGATGGTACGGAGTTCCTGCCCGTTGCGGTCGCGGGCAGTGAGGATTTGTGTGTGTAAAGGTGTCATGGTATTCTCCTATTCTATAGATGGTGTGTGTTAAGAGGATCCGGTTTATTTTTATGTGCTAAAAATGACCTTTGCTGTTTTAAGTGTAGACGGGAAAGGAACTTTGGATGCGCAGAAAACAGCGCAAAAAAAGGATATACTGGTTTTTATTAAACCATACTACAAACGAAAAATAAAGCAAAGGAACGAAAAAGATATCATCTCATATCAATCCGAAAAACAGTGCATTCTGCCACCCTGCCGCCCATGGCTTGACATGCGGTTCACTCCGGTTGTAAGATAAGAAACAATGAGTATGAAAAAAGAACTGCGGGGAAAAGTAAATGTCAGTCACAAAACAATTTGCCAGGTATGTCACACAGAATATATTCGGAATGTTAGGTATCTCCTGTTATATCATCGCTGATACCTTTTTTATTGCGAAGGCGGCGGGAACGGACGGAATCACGGTCTTAAATCTGGTGCTGCCGATTTACAATCTGATTTTTGCCATCGGTTCGATGATCGGCGTTGGTTCTGCGACGCGCTTTACGATCTTAAGGGCGCAGGGCGAGGAGCGGGCGCACGGCTATTTTTCCAATGCCATCTGCTTTGTGTGGATGATTGGAATTTTGTTTACACTTGCGGGCGTTTTTATCCCGGATAAAATCATCGCGCTGATGGGCGGCGATGCGGGAATTGTGGCGCTTGGAACCGGGTATACGAGGATCTTTCTGTTGTTTACGCCGTTTTTCATGATGAACTACGTCATCATGGCATTTGTACGCAACGATAACCAGCCGTCCTTAGCGATGGCAGGAACCCTCGCGGGAAGTTTTTCCAACATCCTGTTTGACTATATTTTTATGTTTCCGCTCGGCATGGGGTTAGAGGGAGCGGCGCTCGCTACGGCGGCATCACCGATCATCAGCATTCTGATCTGCAGCGCGCATTTCCTTGGAAAAAAGAATACTGTGCGGTTCCGGCTGCACGCGCCGTCCATCGCCCAGTTATTCGGGGCGTGTCAGCTTGGCGTCCCGGCATTTGTGGGGGAGATTTCTTCCGGCGTCATCACAACCGTGTTCAACTTTCTGATTCTCGGTCTTGTGGGAAATATCGGTGTGGCGGCTTACGGAGTGATCGCGAACTTTGCGCTTGTGGCAATGGCAATCTTCAATGGAGTGTCACAGGGAGCGCAGCCGATCGTGAGTGACTGCTACGGAAAAGGAGATGTGAAATCTGTCCGGAAAGTAAGAAATCTCGGACTTGTCACGGCTTTGGGCATCGCGGTAGTGCTCGTCGGAGCCGTCTACGGATTTACGGATTCTCTGGTAAGCCTGTTTAATAGTGAACATTCTGCGGAACTGGCAGCGTATGCTCACACGGGAATGCGCCTTTACTTCATCGGCTTCCTGTTTGCCGGAATCAATATTGTGGGGGCGGGATTTTTAAGCGCGACAGAACGTGCGCGGGAATCGTTTGTGACATCGATCATGAGAGGATTTGTCTGCATTATCGGCTGCTCGCTGCTTTTTGCCGCAGTATTTGGCATCAATGGCGTGTGGCTGTCGTTCCCGGCATCCGAGCTTCTCACAGCCATCGTAATGGCTGTGGTGCTTGTGAGGGATAACCGCAGACTTTAGATAAAACCGAAATGTTCCAGCGCAAGGCGGATGCCGTCTTCGCTGGCACATTTTGTTACATAGGACACCTTGTCAAAAAGCGTGGCAGGAGAGGCGTTGCCCATGGCGACACTGTTTGTCAAAGCAGTGAGCATGGGAAGGTCGTTGTTGCTGTCGCCGAAGGCATAGGCGTCCTTTTTGTCTATCCGGTAATAATCAAGCACATAGTTAAGACCGGTGGCTTTGGAGTAGCCGAGCGGAACGAATTCGCGGAAATTGCCGCCCCGGTCAATGCACTCAAAATAGCGGTCACTTGTGGTACGGAAACCGGCAAGCTGCTCGGGGTGCTCAAACCATAGGACAAACTTATCACAGAAAAAATTAGGATTCTCAAGGTGCTCCGGCATCTCATAGCCGCGTTCTTCAAACGCCTCATATTGCCGTCTGGCATCCGGGTGCCGGAGCGGTCTTGCCAGATCAAAAGCAACCTCTTTCCTGGATTCAAACAGGATATCGATATCCCACTCCCTGGCTGCGAGAAGCAGCTTCATTACGGTCTCGTGCGTCTGTGCGACATGAAGGATTTCGGCACCGTCGCAGTAGATATCTGTGCCGCAGCCGCAGACAAAGCCGTCAAAACCCACATCACGGAAACGCTGTTCCACATTCTGAAAACAGCGCCCGGTATTGATGAACATCAGATTCCCGTTTGCCCGCGCCGCCCGTATAGCATAGACGGCACTTTCCGGAATCGAACCGTCAATCTCGGAAGTCAGTGTTCCGTCGATATCAAAAAAAGCAATTTTCTTCATGAATAATCTCCAATGTAACAGATTTATAGAAACGGGAGTATTGTAATACTTTTTTCCTAATCTGTCAAAGGAAGTGTCCCTGCCTGCCGTGAAACACAGATATTTAACGGTTCCGTCACATAACCGTCACAGTACATTCAGCTACCCTTTAGAAAGCGATGCTATCCTTACCGTGAAACATGAGAGAGGATGAAATGCCGGAAGGGAAAGGATGAAACAATGAAAATAGCGTGGGTACACAAACTCCTGGGAAAACATTCCAGAAAATTTTACGGAATACTTGCCGGGATTCTGACTGCCGCAGTTGCGGGAAGCGGAGTCGGCTATCATGTGATAGCGGCTTCGGACACAGCGGATCAGACGGAAGAGGACACACAGATAGATGAGACAGACGGACAGGAAGACGGCAGCTTTTCCGGGACAGGAACCACACAGGTGAAAACAGAGAGCCAGCTGCCTGATTTTTCTGTGAATGCGGTGACCATGACGGTGGAAGAAGTCTACGTGGAAGCGGGAAGCACCGTGGCAGAGGGCGACGCCTTATTCAAGATCGACGACGAGAGCATGGCGGATGCAAAGGCGTACTATGAGGATGCCATTTCAGATGCGGAAACGGCATTGCAATCTGCGCAGATCAATTTTGAGAACGGCGTGCTGGAGGCGGAGAGCGAGCTTTCCTCCACAAAACTTGCAGCGGACACCGCGCAGGATACTTATGATGCGGCAGTCAGCGAGCTGTCGGTAAAGACCAGCGAGGCGCAGGAAGCGTACGATGAGGCGGTGGAGGAGATCTCCGATTATCAGGATGCCATCGACAACGGCACCTACTACACACAGGTCGGGATCAATGAAAAACAGGCGGCAGTCGATACGGCGCAGGCGACGCTCACGGAAAAGCAGACGCAGCTTTCTGATGCACAGAGCAGCAGCCAGGCGGCAAAGGACGCATATGCAGCGGATATGGCGAACATGAAAACACAGATTGAAGCCGGAGCGTCCCACACGGATCTTGCGGCGCTGGCGGATCAGCTGGCTGCGGACTATACCGCCGTGCAGGAGGCAGCCGACGCCCTGTCGCAGAGCCAGACAGAGGCGGAGAGCGCAAACAGTGCACTGCAGCTTGCCAATCAGACATTCCAGAAGGCGGTCGCGGAATATAACACGAAGGTGACAGAGGCAAATGAGAAAATTGCGGAGCTGACAGACGAGCTGGAGGAGCTGAGTGACGCCTGCGACGAGGCAGAGCGCAATGAGATGACGGCGCAGCCGGCGCTTTTACAGCAGTATGAAGAGGCGGTTCTGGAGGGAAAATATGCGGATACCGAGTATGAAGCTTCGCTGGAAACCTTGCAGAGTGCTGTGGACGAAGCGCAGGATACATTGGATGAGCTGAAGGAACAGCAGAGCGCACTCTTAGCGATCGAGGACGGCGTTGTATGTGCGGACCGTGACGGAACGCTTGCATCGGTGACTTACGAGGCGGGAGATACACTGATCAAAAATACCGCATTTGCAAGCTATTACGATCTGGACACGATTCTGATTTCCGTGGAGGTATCACAGAACGATATTGCAAAACTTGCGGTCGGCGACACCGTGCAGGTACAGATCAGTGGAAGCAGGATGGGAGCAATCGACGGAACCGTCTATTCCATCGCATCGGAAAAAACATCCGGCGGAAGCATGTCCAATGTGACGTATGCGGTCATTGTTGCCGTGGACAATACAGATGGCACACTTTCTACTGGCGTACAGGCAACGGTGAAGTTTGAAACACAGGCGACTGGAGCCACAGAAATGGAAGAGACTAAGACCGCAGGAAAAACCGAGACGATCGGAGCGTCTGAGACAGAGGAAGCAGGAGGAAAGACAGAATGAAGAAGAAAAAGCTTTGGCTGGTGACCGGAGTGGCTGCGGCGGCAGTGCTTGCCGCAGGAACCGTCACCTTTGCATATCAGTCGGGAAGTGACAGTGAAGAGCAGACCGTATATAAGGAAGTAACCGTGGAGAAAGGAAATCTGACGGCGGGCGTGACGGAGAGCGGCAGTGTAACGATCGGCACGCTGGATCAGACTCTTGATTTTTCGGAGGATTCTTCCTCTGCAAGCACGCAGAACAACTCGTCCGCGCAGAACAGTGCGGGAGAAAATGCGACGTCGTCCACCAGCACGGCATCGACCATTGAGGTGGAAACGGTCTATGTTACCGCAGGGCAGTCGGTTGCGGAGGGCGATCCCATCTTAAAGCTTACAGAGGAGAGCGTGGCATCTTATAAAAAAGATCTTGAGGAAGCGGTGACGGAGGCGAAGACAGCCGTCAGCGAGGCGGGCTTAAGTGCAGAAAAGCAAAAAGTATCGGCAAGTTACTCCTACAATCTGAGCACGGCGGAGGGATCTGTTGCACAGGAGACCTACGAAGCTGCCATAAAGCAGCTGCAGGAGGCTGTGGATGACGCGCAGGAAGCGGTGGATACGTCGGCGTCCCGGATCAATTACTATCAGGAGCAGATCGATGCGGGCGTGGACTTAAGTGCATCGCTTACCGAGGAGCAGGAAAATTACGACAAACTGTACACAAAGCTTGTGGCAGCGAAAAACAACTATACCACGAAGTCAATTGAGGCGGAGAAAACGCTGAAAGAAGCAGAACTCTCGGCAAAAAATGCATCCAGTCAGTACAGTGTGGATGTCTCCGGGGCGGACAATGATATTACCGATGCAAAAGACACGCTGTCCGACGCGGAGGAGGCGCTTGAGGCATTTGAGGCAGCCATTGGGGATGATGGCACGATTTATGCGGAGTATACGGGAACCATTACCGATCTGTCGTACGAGGCAGGAGATACCATCTCTTCCGGCGCAACGGTTGCCACATTTTCAAATGCAGATGCGGTGACGATCACCGTCTCCGTGTCGGAGGAGGACATCACAAATATTGCAGTTGGAGACGTCGTGGAGATTGAGCTGTCTGCCTATGAGGATCAGACGTTTGCGGGGGAGGTAGAGAGCATTGACACTTCATCTTCCAGCGGTTCCTCCACGGTGTCTTACAATGTGACCGCCGCGTTTACCGGGGACATCACTGGAATATACACGGACATGACAGGAAACGTCACATTTATCAGCAGGCAGGTGACGGATGTGCTGTATGTATCCAACAAGGCGGTCCAGTCTGACGGAACGACATCCTATGTCAAAGTGAAGGATGCGGACGGAACGATCCGCATGGTGGATGTGGAGACGGGATTTTCTGACGGGGTCAACGTGGAAATCACGTCCGGGCTCACGGAAGGTGAAACTGTGCTGATAGAAAGTCAGGTGACAGAATGAAGCCAAAAGAATTATTGAGACTGGTCTGGATCAATATCACACAGAACAAATTTAAGGTGATCATGACCTCGATCGGCATTATCGTTGGTGCGGCCACCATCGTGATGGTCATTGCCATTGGTAAAGGCGGTCAGGCGGACGTGGCAGACCAGTTTAAAAACTTAAATGCCGGTGCGGTGGACATTTCCTATGACGGCGGGACAGATTTTGGCGGCGGAGGAAGCAGCGATGATTCGGATTCCGACATGGCAATGATGGCGCCGGGTGGCGGCGGAGGCTTTGGCGGCGGTTTTGGCGGAGCACCCTCCGGCGATATGGGAGGCGGTTCCTCATCGGGAGGCGAGGCGCCGGGCGGATCACCGGGGGGAGAGATGCCTTCCGGTGACGGCGGCGGTATGCCGGATATGGGAAGCTTTTTCGGCGGACAGAGCGATATGGAAGACCGCATGAACCAGGAAAATATCACGTTAGATGAAGATGACGTGGACGATATTGAAACTTTTGTCTCCGGGATCTCAGCGGCAACGATCTCCTATACGACAAGGTCTGCCGTGGATGGCGGTGATCTCGATGAGGCACAGAACTACTCGATCGCCGGAGTCAAGGACAACTATGCAGCTATCAGTAATCGCAGTCTTGAAGTCGGAGATTTTATCACAGAATCCGATGATGAGAATAAAGAAAAAGTCTGCGTGCTAGGCGCTTCTATTGCGGAAGAGATCTTTGGAAGTGCAATCGATGCATATGGCAGTGTGATCTATATCGATGACCGATCTTATGTGGTAAACGGGGTGCTTTCTTCTATGGGTACGGTGGCTTCCGGTATCAGCCCGGATGATTCCGTTTTCATTCCGTATGCGACCGGGGTGAAATATTTAGTGGGAACGAATGTAAGTCCGACTATCACCGTGATCGCGGAGGACGTAAGCAATGTGTCCGGTGTCACGGAGGAGATCACGGAAGTGCTTGCAACTTCCTATCCGAATGCAGAATTTACCTTTGAGGATGCGGGAAGCAAGATGGAAGCTGCATCGGCGTCCAATGAGATATTGACGATGCTACTGATGGCTATGGCAGCCATTGTATTTGTGGTCGGTGGTATCGGCATCATGAACGTATTGTTTGTATCTGTCAAAGAGCGCACCAATGAGATCGGTATTTTAAAGGCAATCGGCTGCTCCCAGAGGAATATTTTGTTTGAATTTTTAGCGGAGGCGGCTGCAATCAGTCTGATCGGCGGCGTGCTTGGCATTGTGGCAAGCCTGCTCGTCACTCCGGTGGCACAGTATCTTGGTGTGCGTGTTGAACTGACACCGGCAGCATTCCTGATTGCACTGCTGTTTGCACTCATCACGGGAACACTGTTTGGATTCTATCCGGCGTATAAGGCGTCGAAACTGGTGCCGGTGGAGGCGCTGGGGGCAGAGTAAAAGAGGGAAAGGTTTAAGGCGGTTGATGAAGAAGAAAGTAACGATTGTGGTTGTAATTGTATTAGTGATTGTACTTATTGCGGTATGTGTGATGTGGCGGATAGGTGGAGTTGAGACGGAAAGTGCGCTGGGAGATCATCAGAAGTATGTCTATGCGTATGTTTCGTCGATTGAGGGGAATGAAGTTACTTATATGGAAGTGGATGAGTCGGTGGCGAAGGCGGCGGAAGAACGGGCGAAGGAGAAGGCAAAGGCGGAAGATGGTGCCGGTTCGGACAGTACAGAGCAGTCCGGTCAGATGCAGATGCCGCCCGACATGGACAGCACCGAGATGCCGCAGGGCGCACCGGGCGGCATGTCCGATATGACAGGCGAGACAGTCACAACTATGATACCTGTTGGCGTAACCGTACATACAACATCTGACACTACGACCACCTTCTCACGCCTTGCCTCAGGTGATCTGCTAAAAATATTGGTAGAAACAGACAGTGACGGCAACGAAGTGATCGAAGAAATCTGGATGTTACAGTAACATAACGGCAGCATGGCTGATTGTAAAACTCATCAAAAACTGAAAATAATTGTGAAACCAGTGCCAGTTTCACAATATCACAAAAGTAAAGCTGAGTTTTACAATCAGTCACGCGAGCCATACACACAGAAAGGAGCACACATGGACGCAGCACAAATCCTAAAACCATTTGCAAATGAACATATACCGGCAGACACAAAAGAAACTGCCACAGCAGAACACACATCCGAGATCATCACCATGCAAAATGTCAACAAATCCTACAAGATGGGATCTGGTTCCCTGCATGTATTAAAAGACATTTCCCTGACCGTCGAACAGGGAGAATACCTTGCCATCTTAGGGCCATCCGGTTCCGGCAAAAGTACCCTGATGAATATCATCGGCTGCATGGATGTCTTAGACGAGGGAACCTATAACCTTGACGGTGTGGAGATCGAAAAGGCAAAGGAAAAAGAACTGACCAATATCCGTAACCAGAAGATCGGGTTCATTTTCCAGAAATATCATCTGATTCCGACCTACAATGTACTTCAGAATATCGTCATGCCGCTTTTGATGCGTGGAATGACCTTGAAGGATGCAAGAGATGCCAGTATGGATACCATTGCAATGTTAGGGCTTGCAGAGCGTATCGATCACAAACCGAATGAGCTTTCCGGCGGTCAGCAGCAGCGTGTTGCAATCGCGCGTGCCTTAGTCGGACAGCCGGCGATCCTCTTAGCAGATGAGCCGACCGGAGCCTTAGACCGTAACAGCGGAAAAGAAGTGCTGAAACTATTTCAGTGTCTGAGTGATATGGGAAATGCGATCGTCATGATCACGCATGATTTAAGCGTTGCCGAACATGCGAAGAGAGTGGTACGTATCGTGGATGGGGAACTCTATGAAAATTAGAGGTGGTTTTCATCTGTCCTGTGTGGTATGTTAATATAAAAGGCATTTGGTTTACAATAAAAACAAGGAGAGCCGCACATGACAAACGAAGAGATCTGCGTATGGCTAAAGGCAGAAGCAGAACCAAAATTTCAGAAGTTTACATCCGGTCTGATTCCCGGAACAGATCCGATCATAGGTGTGCGTATCCCAAAGCTGCGCACTCTTGCAAAAAAGATTGCAAAAGAGGACTGGCGCGGGTATTTAGAACACGCTGCCTGCGATACTTATGAGGAGATCATGCTGCAGGGACTCGTACTCGGATATGCAAAAGGAGAGATCGATGAGCTTTTGGAATATGTGCGGGCATTTATCCCGAAGATCCATGACTGGTCGGTCAATGACTGCTTTTGTGCAACTTTTAAAATTGCGCAGAAACACCGCGAAAAAGTCTGGAATTTTCTGATGCCGTATGCGAAATCGGATCAGGAATTTGAGCAGCGTGTCGTTGCAGTTATGCTGATGGATCATTTTCTGACAGAAGAATATATTGCGCGCGTGCTGTCTGTGTGGGACAGACTCGACCATCCGGGATATTACAGGAAAATGGGAGTTGCGTGGGGCGTTGCAACTGCATATGCAAAGTACCCAAAGGAAACACATGCATTTTTACTGGAGAATCATTTGGATGACGAAACATACAATAAGGCGATCCAGAAAATGATCGAATCTTACCGGATATCGGCGGAGGATAAAGAGATATTGCGCGGAATGAAAAGAAAACTGCAAAAATAAGTGATATTGCGCGGAATGAAAAGAAAATTGTAAAAATAAAAGGGGAGCAGTAGCATGAGTGTTGATACACAAAAAATCATAGAGATCGTAAAACAGGTCAAACCGTTATTTTTAGACCGTGAGGGCTCATCACAGATCAAGGTAAAGGGTGTTGCGGATTTTGTGACACAGATCGATTTTAAAGTGCAGGAGCAGGTAAAAACCGCACTCTATGAACTGTACCCGGAAATTCAGTTTATGGGGGAGGAAAAGGACAACAGCGATATTGACTTTGACGGTGATGTCTGGATCTTAGATCCGGTGGATGGGACGACCAACCTGATCCATGATTTCCGAAACAGTACACTTTCACTGGCACTTGCAAGAAAGGGTGTACTAACGCTTGGAATCATATATCATCCGTATTCTGATGAAATATTTGTGGCAGAACGGGGAAAGGGAGCATTGTTAAATGGCAGTCCAATCTCCGTCAGCAAAAGGCAGAATTTTTCCGAGTGTCTGATCTCCATAGGAACAAGTCCATATTACCGCGAACTTGCAAAAGAAAATTTTAGAATTTTTGAAAAGGTATTTACGGATTGTGCGGATATCCGAAGACTTGGTTCCGCAGCATTAGAACTTGCCTATGTGGCGGCAGGAAGAATCGATGCATACTTCGAACGCAGTTTAAAACCCTGGGATTATGCAGCCGGAATGCTCCTTGTGGAAGAAGCGGGTGGAAAAGTCACGGATTATAAAGGAAACCCGGTGGATATCACCGGAAATTCCGATATTGTGGCGGG
>OGPA01001587.1_pt1 | contig 18452 bp, 17 predicted proteins | sample 1552841 | NCBI WGS metagenome assembly OGPA01 (sample SAMEA2579916, study PRJEB22360) | human gut metagenome | reverse complement strand
AAAAAGGAAAAAGAGCTCCTTCGAGCTCTTTTGATTCAGTTCTGTAAACTGGAAGTTGATGAGCCAACAGACTATTATTTTTCGTTGACTTTAAGTTCAAGGATATCCGGACGTGCATAATGTCCAATCGCATCATGCTCCATCTTACAGGCGGCAGGCAGGCTCATATCGAGCTCTGCATAGATGATGGTTTCTTCATCCCAAACCGGCTTTGTCAAATAATGACCATACGGATCAATGATGCAGCTTCCGCCTCTGCACACAAATTCCGGAAGTTCCGATACGATATTGCGCTCACACAAGTCAGAAGGATACGAACTGCGTCTGATAATCATATCAGCATTTACAAAGAAACATTTCCCCTCGATTGCAATGTGCTGAATAGTGGCTTGCCATTCTGGATTGTCATTGGTGTTTGGCGAAATATAAATGGTGATTCCCTTTTGATAGAGCGCTACCCGAGCAAGCGGCATATAGCTTTCCCAACAGATCATGCTGCCGATTGGTCCCCACGGTGTTTCAGTAACAGGGAAATAATCCTTATTCGCATCTCCCCATACAACACGCTCAGAGCCTGTGGGCTTCAACTTTCTGTGTACCTTATATGACCCGTTCGGTTCAAAAATGACATTGCTGTTGTAGAGCGTTCCACTAACAGCGTCTCGCTCGGAAAATCCAAGGCTGATGTATGCCTCCGCTTTTTTGGCTGCCTCTGCGAGTTGTTGGAACTCCGAATCTCCGGCAACAACAGAGGCATCGTAGTATCGTTTCCAGTCTTTTCGTCCCTCATCGCTTCGTTTTCCCATGCTAAAACCGAAATTCATTCCAACAGGATATCCCGGAATAAACAGTTCCGGGAAAACAATTAAATCCGGTTTTTGGCTTGCTGCTTCACAAATATATTGAAGTGCCTTTTTAAGTGATGCGCTTTTGCTGAACATAACAGGCTCTGCCTGTACTAATGCGATTTTACAAGTGGTTTTGATATCCTTCATAACGACAATTTCACTCCTTTACAAATTCCGATTGTTCTAATTATTTTTAGTTCCACCTTCTTGCCCCTCGGACAAGAAGTATCCCTCGCTTTCAGCTCGGTCAATTCCGATTGAGATTTCACCCGTTTTGTAAGCTGATTTTCTTTCCAGTCAATTGCGGAATCCACCTGGCATATAAATCACAGAATGGCTGTGACTATTTTCCAGCCCATATTTTCTTAAAACTTACAACAAAAAACAGAGTTTCTGCAAGTCCTGTAATTCCCCATGAGAAGATATACAAAAGATACAGTGATGAAATCGTCTGGAAATGTGCAAATACTGTATAAATCCAGACAATACGAAATACGCAGGAGCCCAGGATAACGATAATGGTAGGCGGAATACTTTTTCCGATGCCTCGGGATGCGGCGATACTGCCATCCATAAAACAGCTAAACGCATAGCTGAATGCCATAATACGAATCCTCTGCATACCAGCATCAATAACTGTTGGTTCCGTAGCGAACAGAGAAAGAAACTGTGGGCCAAATACAAGGAGTAGTCCACCCAGGATTGCACCGAAAATAAAGGCATATGTAAGGCTGACTCTATAAGATTTCAGCATTCGTTTTTTATTACCGGCACCCCAGTTCTGACCGATAAAGCTTGCACATGCAGTATAAAAAGAAAACATGACATTATAGATCAGGGAGTCAGCATTTGCGGCAGCTGCATTTCCGGAAACCATCACTGCATCAAAAGAGTTGACACCAGTCTGCACAAACAGGTTTGCAATAGCAAAGATTCCGTTCTGAAGACCTGTAGGGATACCAAGCATAAGAACTGCTTTGCAGGCCTTGGGGTGCAGGCAGATCTTACGCAGAGATACTTTGCAATCATCGGTTCTTCTGAGGAGATGGATCATCACCAGAGAAGCAGAGATATACAGAGAAATTGCGCTGGCTGTTGCAACGCCTGCGGCTGCCATATGACAGACAATAACAAAAAACAGATTCAGAAGAACGTTGACCACACCTGCGATGGAAAGGTAGATCAATGGTCGTTTCGTATCGCCTATGGCACTTAATACGCCGTTTCCGAAATTGTATATGGCCATTGCAGGCATTCCCAGGGAATAGATCTTCATATATAAAATAGCCTGATCAATAAGTTCCGGCTTCGTGTTCATCATGGACAGCATCCGCCCGGAAAACAGAAGACAGATGGCGCAGACGAGCAGACCTGTGATTGCGCACAAAAGAAGAGAAGTATGGATTGTTTCTTCTGTGCCTTTTTTATTACCGGCACCCAGTTCGTGAGCTACGCGGACATTGACACCGGCACCCATTCCGATAAGGATTCCGGTAAACAGAGTAACCAGCAAAGTTGTGGAGCCGACGGCACCTAGTGCCATATAATCTGCAAACCGTCCAACAACGGCAACATCGCTTAAGTTAAAAAGAACCTCCAGTACCTGTGATCCCATAAGAGGAAGGCTGAAGAGAAGTATATTTTTCCAGAGAGATCCTGTGGTCATCTCAATGGAATGATATTTCTTTTTTTCATTTTCACACATAAAATCACCTCATAAAAATTACTTCATTGAATTATAATCATTGCTCCTACTGCATTATAGATTATATGTAGTATGACTGCTCCCCACAGACAGTTAGTCCTTTTATATACAGCATCACAAAAGAAATGTAAAACGAGAAGTGATACTATATACTGCTGATAATAGATAATACATCAAAAGATACTGCTCCAGATACGACCCATTTTACAGGATAATGTATGGACAAAAAAAGAACAGAATTAATTCCACTCCTTCTAATGTTCTCTTTGCGCATCTGTTCCGGGATCATGGATTCCGTCTGCAGTGCAGCGGAGATATGCTTCATGGAATCTGCAAAGACTGTGAAAACAAATCCGATCAGCTGTGATCTGTTTCAGATGCAGCATGATGGATCTGGCGGATCACACATCTGATTGATACCGGTACTGTAAAAAGGCAGGCAATCGCCCCAGACAGCATGATTGCAACATCCTGAAAAAGAAATTTGGAATTGAGAATAATTTCCAGGTTATATTGCTGTGTCTGAACATAGGCAAATAACAGAATAGAGCCTCCAAGATAAGCAAAAAGCAGCGTATTTACAGTTGTTCCTATAATTTCTTTTCCAACCTGATAGCCGGAAGAAGTAAGTTCTTTCGCTGTCAGGCTGTTTTTATGTGTCCAGACTTCATATACAGAAGAAGTTACAGATAAAGCAGTATCAATAACCGCTCCAAGAGTACTGAAAACAGTTACAAAAACTGCCACATGAAGCATATTAATATGGATATCCGTACTGTAATAATACATAAAATCATCTTCTGAAAGCTGAAGCTCATTCAGTCCATAGCTTCCTGATCTCCATATAATAAGATAAATCGGAATAAATAAAAGCAGCATCACAAGCAAGGTAGCCAGAAAAGCCGCCCGTGTCTTTGGATTGTTTCCATTCTGGTAGAACAGGGAATTATAGCAGACTCCTGCCCCTGCAGCCAATATCAGAATCAGAGCCGGGAAACCAATGGACATCAGAAGAATCGAAATAAACAGAATTACAATATTACCAGCCAGTGTCATAAGAGAAACTGCTCCGCGCTCCCCACCAATCAGAATCATTAAAACAATCAACACCAGTGCAAGAAAAATTATCATTTTTTGTCGCTCCTTTTCAGAGATGGTAGTTTCATGATAATAGAAGAAATAAAAACAGATACAGGGATTGCCAGTACAATTCCTATACTTTCAATCAAAAAACGACAGATATCATATGGAATATGATATCGTATGATCGTTATAAACCTGATTTCATTATTCATTTTCAGTATAAACATAGGAATCATGCCGCTTGCCAGAACAAAAAGCAGCACATTTATCATGGTTCCCATAATGTCATATCCGATTTCCCGTCCTGAATGTATTAATTTTCTCAGAGAAACATCTGGATTTTTCCGGACAATTTCCCCTGTTGCAGCACTAATAGTTACAGCTACATCCATGATAGCTCCAAGTCCTGTCAGCATAATATCTGTCCAGAATATATCAGCGGAATTACTCATACTCCCCAGATATTCCAGATTAGAATAATCCAGATCTCCAAAAAACTGAATAGAAAATTCAAATAATGCCATGATCAGAAACAGTATACATATAGTTGAAATAACAGAAGCCCATGTTTTTCTGTGGATTCCATTCAGACAGATCAGAGTTGTTATCGAAAATAGAAAAGCAATTACATTGCAGATATTTAAGATATTTTCCCCTTTCATAAAAGCCTGAAATCCAAACGCGAATATAATTGTGTTCAATATCAGCGATATGATCGTATAGAATCCCTGTTTTCCTGTAATACAGATCAGAAGAAAAAACAGACCACCTGCCAGCAATGCCAGATAACCATCACGCTTTACGGAACGTATGGATTTCCCTGGATTTTCCCTTGAACCGCTTAAAAGGACCGTGTCTCCTTTGTGATATTTCTGATTCTGAACCTGAGACGATGTATATTCATTAGAAATAGCAATCTCTTCCCCTTTATGGGTACCGTTTAATATACGCGCTGTAATTTTCTGAGTATAATAATACTCTTCTGCATCCCTGGTTCCTTTTCTGCTCATTGTTTCCTTTTCTGTTACTGAAGATATCTTCGCCAGAGGCGTATGATAAAACCTGGCGTTAAAGCAGGTAAATATAACACAGATAATATAGATGCCTGCTAAGAAATATTTCATCTGAAATACATGAGATTTCATAGGATTCTTTTTTCTCCTTCTTAATAAAAAATATTGCAGCCTTAAAGATACTAATCAGTTACTTTCTATCGAAATACTGTGAGTTCTATATCTTTCAGCTGTTATAATAATCCAGTATTTTTTTCCATATCCCCATCTTCCACTTCTCCAATTAACTGTTCACAGCCAAATAATTCTCTGACTGCATTTTCATATACCACACATTTTTCAGCCTTCTTAATCTTTTTGGCATATTTTTTATTGTTTGTAAACATAGGTGCCAGATAAGACCATAATTCTTTCATACGGAACAGGATATTTCTGTCTCCGGACAGGTCTTCACAGTATTCATTGTACATCATATCATGAAATCTGCGGATTTCTTCCTTTGACGCAGGTGCACCGCCACGGATTTCCCTGGCAAGTGCCGGATTCTTCAAAGTTCCTCTGCCTGTCATAATGCAGTCCAGGGTCGGAAACATTTCCTGTAATCTGGTACAGTCATCTGCTGTGACAATATCTCCGTTATAGCATACCGGACTCTTTGCCTGCTCCACTGCCTCCCCAAATGTTTCCAGACGTGGCGTATTTTTGTAATAGTCTTTCTGCACTCTTGCGTGAACAATCAGCTCTTCCAGTGGATATTTTTTGTAAATCGTCAGCAGATCCTCAAATTCTTCCGGATCATCCATCCCCAGACGGGTCTTAATGGAAATCTTCATATCACATTTACTGAAAATCTCATCCAGAAATTTATCCAGCTCATCCGGTCTGTCCAGAAATCCTGCGCCTCTTCCCTTTGTCACAACAGTCTTTGACGGACAGCCAAGGTTCAGGTTTACTTCGTCATAACCGTATTCCTGCAGTGTTTCCGCTGTCTGGATAAAATCCTCTGCATTCTTTGTCAAAATCTGGGGAACAGCATACATCCCCTCATTATTCTCAGGCATAATGTCTTTCTTTTCTCTGGTGCTGAGATGTCCTTTCTGGTTTGGAAGAATAAAAGGAATAAAATATTTATCAAAACCTCCAAAGCACTGGTACAGTGCCCTTCTGTATGTATATCCTGTGATTCCCTCAAGGGGGGCTAAATATATTTTCATGTATCTCTCCTGTTGTATTTGTATTCAGGCGGATAAAATCATCCGCTTCGCTGCGTAGCTCTGCACCGAATAACTGCTCCGCAGTTTGTTCGGTTAAATTCTTCATTCATTATACTGTAATCATTCTGATTTCTCAATGCAGATTTGAAACATCCGCTGCAAAAATCAACACAAAAAGAGATACCCTTTTTGCAAGCATCTCTTTCAATAAATTTCTCTGTTCTTTTTATAGCAATCCTCGTAAATAATGCATTTAAGACAGTTCAGCAGCGTGCGAAAGACAAGGAAGATATCTGCAGGCGTGCTGACGCACGGCAAAGATATCTGACGCAGGATTTCACACTCTGATGGGCTGGATTAAGATGCATTATTTTAGAGGATTGCTATAGTAACGTAGATATTCGTAACCTCCACAGGTGACTTCCTTGATTTGATTAAACTCCCCTGAGAGAATATACTATATAATTCTATAAAACCTTACGTCCATTTACTGTCAGTTTAAAAGTTGTTCCAAGTATTTCCGCAGCTTTTCTGCAAAGCATCATACGCTCAAGGAAAATCTCAAAGTAATCATACATGGAACAGATTTTTTCATCAATCTGAAGGTTCAGTGCAATAACTGATTTGTCTTCTGCAATCTTCAGTTTTGCATCTGTAACTGCATAATTTACCCTGTCATGGATATCGTAAGCGGAACGCTCTTTCTGGCGCACACGGCTTCTTCTTACATCTGTTTTATCTGCAATAATAAGTGCCGCTGAAACCACATCCTCAGGGCTTCCTGTTGATTCGTCATGATTACCGATGGCTGCTATTACAGTTATCCTGTCTTCCAGAGACATATCTGTTTCTTTCAGTAAATCATTTGCGAGCAGTGCGCCATATTCTGCATGATGGGTTCTGTTGATGGCGTTTCCGATATCATGCATATAACCGGCAATCTTTGCCAGTTCAATTTCATGTTCTGAATATCCCAGCCGTTTCAGGATTTTTCCTGCCTGACGCGCTACCTGTACGCAATGTGCCTGTGAATGATCTGTAAAACCCAGCTGTCCCAGATTTGCATTACCTTTCTGCAGGTACGCATTAATTTCTTTGTTATTTGCAATCTCCTTGTATTTCAAATATTTCGCTCCCTTTACACAGGCTCAAAGCCTTTTTATTGCATCCATTGCAAGTGCAGATCGTTCACACTCTTCCGCAGATAATGTGATCTGCCAGCAAAGTGGACTGTTCATCATATATTTTGCCGCATAGCTCAATCCATTTGTTCTTTCGTCAAGAAATGGCCTGTCAATCTGTTGTGGATCTCCCAGTAATATAATTTTTGTTCCATGTCCGGCACGGGTGATAATTCCCTTCACCTGATTCGGTGTCATATTCTGTGCTTCATCGATGATCAGATAAGTCTTTACAATAGATCGTCCTCTGATGAAATTCAATGCTTCCGTCTGAATGATCCCTCTTTCAAAAATCTCTGTTATCTTATCGCTTAGTTCATCCTCATCTTCATATCGTTTCTTCTCATCTGAATCAATGATCTGTTCCAGATTATCAATGACCGGACGCATTAATGGAGCTATTTTTTCTTTTTCATCCCCAGGAAGGAAACCAATATCATCATCAAACTGTGCGTTTGGCCGGCATACGATCACACGGCGGTATTCCTGTGAAGGATTGTTATATACCTTTTCCAGTCCCACAGCAAGAGAATAGAAGGTTTTTGCAGTTCCTGCCATCCCCTTTATGATCACAAGCGGCGCTGTCTCTGCATCTGTCATAAGAGCTTCCTGCATAAAATACTGTCCTACATTCCTGGGAGAAATTCCATAGGGTTTACTTTTCTTATAAACCAGCGGAACTATTTTATCGCCTGATACTCTGCCAAGAAGTGTCTTTTTAACAGACTGATCTGGCTTTAAAATAACAAATTCATTCTCATGAAATGTCAGTGTACTCCTGTTTCCTTCCTCATCGCTCTGGTAGGCATCTGTAAGGGGAATACCTTTCTTTTTAAATTCTTTAACCTTTTCCTCCGGAAAATATATTTCCGTGCGCCCTGTATATTGTGCATCATCTTCTGAAATACGTTCCCGTTCAAAATCCTCAGCCCTGATTCCCAGTATCTGTGCTTTCAGGCGTAATACAATATCCTTTGTGACCAGTATGACCTGTCCCTCTTTTTCTGTTTCGGCAAGCCCCTTACATACTTTCAGGATTCTGTTATCCGGCTTATCGTCCGGAATATCCTGCGGAAGTTCGACCTGTACAAAGTTTTTTTCAATTCTTAATATTCCGCCTCCCGGAAGTTTCACACCCTGTAATAAATCTCCTTTTTGCCTGTAGCTTTCCAGCTTACGCACTGCTGCTCTGGCATTTGCACCTTTTTCACCTTCAGCCTTCTTTAAGCCATCCAGTTCTTCCAGCACTACCAATGGCAGCACCAGATTATTCTCTTCAAAACACTCTATTGCATATGGCGCCTGAATCAGTACATTTGTATCTATTACATAGGTTTTTATCATATATCTGACTGCTCCTTTTCTCTGATCTTTCAATTCGGTCTGCGCAGCCTGTCCATCAGCATCGAAAATCATATCCTTGTTCATCACCAGCTTTATTAAGCATATCAGAGAAAAAAGCACTCTGCCATCACACAATTGTACAGAACAGGTAAAATAATTGTAAAAAGGCTCAAAATTTTCTGGAAAAGCACCAACACCCTGTCCCGGACATAAACTATATAGAAATCCCCTTCGAGGTAGCGATTTGAAGGCCTTTCAAAAACCTTTGTCCATATCCCAGGAAAAATATTATCTTCAAAAATATCAGGAGGGTGATTCTCAGGCAAAGAATATCCTGATCGAGCATAATCTCCGGCTGGTAGCACATGTGGTCAAAAAATATCAGGGAACCGGTGAGGATACAGATGATCTGATCTCTATTGGAACCATCGGACTGATCAAGGCTGTCACAACCTTTAATCCCCAGAAGGCTTCCCGGTTATCCACCTATGCTGCCAGATGTATAGAAAATGAACTGCTGATGTATTTTCGTGCTAAGAAAAAGCATTCAAAAGAAGTGTCCCTATATGAACCCATAGGAACAGATAAAGAAGGAAATGAGATTAATCTGTTAGATGTGATCGAGAGTGCACCTGTAGATATTGTAGAAGACTGCTATATCCGCGAAAATACCGACTATCTTCTACGCTCTCTGAAAAAAGTCCTGTCAGATAAGGAATATCAGGTGATCTGCTGCAGATATGGGCTCTTTGGCATGGAGGAAGAAACTCAGCGGGAAATTGCCCGAAAACTGTGTATCAGCCGCTCTTATGTCTCCAGGATCGAAAAAACTGCTCTGCAAAAGCTTCGAGGCCTTTTCCCGCAAATGCAGTAAACGCAGCCAACAAATTTAACGTTGGCTGCGTTTATTAATCACTCTGCTCTTCTTAACAGATCGTAAACCTGGATTTCGGTTCCCAGGTCGATAAACAGCTTCTGCTGTGCATGAGGCGCACTCTCCATGAAATTGCCTTCCTCATCATAAATTCCCTTCACAGTGACAGCTACATTCTGTCCGTCCGGTTTCATAATTTCAATTGTCTCACCTACAGAGAATTTATTTCTCTGAGTGATCTGCGCATAACCCCGTTCATCCACTGCCTCAGCAAATCCCAGATACGTATATTCCTTCTGATAAGTATTATTATCATAAATCTGTGTATTCTCATCCGGTTTTCCATAGAAGAATCCGGTTGTAAACTGTCTGTAGGTACAGTTGGAAATCTGTTCCTGGTACCATGGCATATTTGCCTGATATTTCTCAGGGCTCTCCATATAGTCGTCTATTGCCTTGCGGTAAGTTCTGGCAACTGTTGCGACATAGAGAGCGGTTTTCATACGGCCTTCTATCTTCAGACTGTCGATTCCGCTGTTAATGATATCGTCCATATGCTCGATCATGCAGAGATCCTTGGAATTAAAGATATAGGTTCCTCTTTCATTTTCAAATACCGGCATATATTCTCCCGGACGTTTCTCCTCAACAATGGAATATTTCCAACGGCAGGGATGGGTACAGGCTCCCTGGTTGGCATCACGTCCTGCCAGATAATTACTGAGCAGACATCTTCCGGAATAAGAAATGCACATAGCACCATGGATGAATGTTTCAATCTCCATATCCTCCGGAATATGCTCTCTGATCTCTTTAATCTCCGCAAGCGAAAGCTCTCTGGCTGTTACCACACGCTTTGCTCCCAGATTGTACCAGAAACGATATGTCTCATAGTTAGTATTGTTTGCCTGTGTACTGATATGACGTTCGATTTCCGGGCATATTTCCTTTGCATACATATAGATTCCCGGGTCTGCAATGATCAGTGCATCCGGCTTCAGTTCTTTCAGTTCTGTCAGATATTCCCTCACACCCGGCAGATCATAATTATGGGCCAGAATATTTACAGTCACATAAACTTTCACTCCATGTTCATGGGCAAAAGCGATTCCTTCCTTCATATCTTCATGGGAAAAGTTCTTTGCTTTGGCACGAAGTCCAAAGGCTTCTCCACCGATATATACTGCATCTGCTCCGAAAATAACAGCAATCTTCAACACCTCAAGACTGCTAGCCGGAACCAGCAATTCTATTTTTCTCATATTGTTCACTCCTGTTTCACACTGACTGTAACTCCGTCTCCCAGGGGAATGATCGAAGTTATCAGGGATGGATTATGTTTCAGTTCATACAGATACTCACGCATTCTCTTATATATGGTTCTGTTTCTGCGCTCTACCAGATAATGGGACTCTATGATATCTCCCTCCTGAAGCACATTGTCAGAGATGAGAACACCGCCATTTTTCATAAGACGCATCACATCCGGAAGCCAGTTGATATACTGTCCCTTTGCAGCATCCATAAAAATCATGTCAAACGAATCTTCCAGTTCTTTTAATATCTGTCCTGCGTCTCCCTCAAGCAGAGTAATCTGCGCTTCCCGTCCGGCTCTCCTGAAATTCTCTTTTGCGATGGGGATTCTCTTCTCATAATTCTCGATCGTTACGATTTCAAGATCCTCAGGACCATATTCGCACATAAGAAGTGTGGAGAAGCCAATGGCTGTCCCCACCTCCAGAATACGCTTCGGCCGGTTTACAGCCAGAAACATTTTTATAAAGCTCTGCATTTCTCTCCGGATGATCGGCACCCGTTCCCTGATGGCATACTGCTCCAATTCTTCAAGAAACGGTGTATTTCCCATATCCAGTGAATTAATATAGGTACGCATCCGCTCGTCAACTATCACGAATCACTTACCCCTTCCTGTTCATCATCACCTGCCAGAATTCCCATGATACGATTAGGTGTATATGCTGTACTTAACAGATACGTTCCGGCCTGAAGCTTTCCATGATAAGTGGACAGTCTCTCCTGAACATAAAATACCGTTGCACTCTTGACCAGACCTTTTTTCTGAAGAGTTTTGGCAATCTTGTACAAGGAAGTATCTTCCTTGATCACCACTGTAACTTCCTGTCCTTCTCCGGGACTCATGGCCTGCTGATTAAAGACATCATGTCCAAACTGATAAGAAGCCTTTCCTACCCAGAAAAGTAAAACTATCACACATATATAAAGTACGATCTTAAAAAACGTTCCTGCAACAACAACACCTGCTGCACCTGCACGTTCTCTGGTATCACTCATAAGCTATTTCCTTTCTGTATGTCAGGCGGATAAAGTCATCCGCTCAGTTATCTGCTCACAGCAGGATAACTGTTTTACAGTTTATCTGCTCACATTCCCGGGACATCTATATCAATACCTTCTCCCAGTTTTATACAGATTCTCTGCATCATTTTACACAAAGCAAGCTCCGCATCCAGATACGCATTCACTTCCGGGTGTCTGCGCAGCTCTGCGGATTCTTTTCCCATCTGCTCTACAACTTCAAACAGATTATCGGAATCACATTCATTCTGGACTTTATAATTATCTGCCCTGAATGTATCCACACGTTCCTTCAGTTCGGGCTTCTTTTTCAGGATATCACTCTGCTTCTGAAATTCCAGATATTCAGGGCTCTCCTTTATAGCCTCCAGAAGCCCTTTAATACTTTCCTCTATTGTATTTGGTTCCATTTTATGCCTCCATGATAATAGGCAGGATCATAGGACTTCTCTTGGTACGTTTCCATAAAAATTCACTGAGCGCATCCTTCACAACTGTCTTGATCTTGCCCCAGTCCGTAATATTACGTTCCAGACAGGAATCCAGTGCATTCTCTACCACTTCTCTTGCACCATCCATCAGATCCTCAGATTCCCTCACATATACGAAGCCTCTGGAAACAATGTCCGGTCCTGCAAGAATCACATTGCTGTGGCGTTCCAACGTAACCACAACGATCATAATTCCATCTTCTGCAAGATGCTGACGGTCACGAAGAACGATATTTCCTACATCTCCTACACCAAGTCCGTCTACCAGGATTGCTCCTGTGTGTACAGTGCCTGTTACCTGTGCACTCTGGCTGTCAAGCTCCAGAATATTTCCGGATGCAAGGACAAAGATATTCTCTTTGGGGATTCCAAGTTCCTCAACTACATTTTTCTGTGCGGTCAGATGTCTGTATTCACCATGAACAGGGATTGCATATTTCGGTTTTACCAGAGAATAGATCAGCTTGATTTCTTCCTGGCAGGCATGTCCGGAAACATGGACATCCTGGAAGATAACCTTCGCACCCTTCATGGAAAGCTCATTGATAACCTTGGATACCGCTTTCTCATTTCCCGGAATCGGATTGGAACTGAAAATAATAGTATCATTCGGTTTGATCACTATTTTCTTATGGATGTTTGCAGCCATACGGGAAAGAGCTGCCATGGATTCACCCTGACTTCCTGTTGTGATCAGCACTACCTGTTCATCCGGGTAATTCTTAACCTGATCGATCTCAATCAGAGTCTGATCCGGAATGCGAAGGTATCCAAGCTCTGCTGCAGTTGTGATAACATTTACCATACTGCGGCCCTCTACTGCAACCTTGCGTCCGAAACGATAAGCTGTGTTAATGATCTGCTGTACGCGGTCTACATTGGATGCAAAAGTGGCAATAATGATTCTGTTTGTCTTATATTCATTGAAAAGATTATCAAACACATGTCCCACAGAACGTTCAGACATGGTAAATCCGGTTCTCTCTGCATTAGTACTGTCACACATCAGTGCCAGTACTCCCTTTCTTCCAATCTCTGCAAAACGCTGCAGATCAATGGCATCTCCGAATACAGGAGTATAATCTACTTTAAAGTCGCCGGTATGCACTACGATGCCTGCCGGAGAATAGATTGCAAGTGCAGATGCATCCTGGATACTATGGTTTGTCTTGATAAATTCAATTGAAAAATCACCAAGATTAATGACCTGTCCATGCCTTACTTCCTTTAACTTGGTAGTATTGGTCATATTATGCTCTTTCAGCTTATTTGCAATAAGGGCAATGGTCAGCTTCGTGGAATAAACAGGGACATTTACATCTTTGAGTACATACGGCAGCGCACCGATATGGTCCTCATGTCCATGAGTGATCACAAAGCCTTTTACTTTGGAAATATTCTCTTTTAAATAGGTGACATCCGGAATGACAAGGTCAATTCCGAGCATATCATCTTCCGGGAAAGCAAGACCACAGTCTACCACAACAATGCTGTCTTCATATTCAAATGCTGTGATATTCATTCCAATCTGTTCCAGACCACCCAGAGGAATGATCTTTAATTTAGATGTTGGTTTCTTCGGTCTGCGGGAAGAATTCTTTATCGCAGCCTTAAATGGTACCTGTATTCCGTTCTTCTCTTTATCTGCCGGAGCCTTGCGGTCCTGCATTGGTTTTCTTCCATAAGAATTTCTGTGCTGTGGTTTATATTTATAATTCTTCGGTCTGTTGTATGGCCTCTTCTGACCATGTCCGAACTGTCCGTCATGATTTTCACGCGCTTCATTATTAAACTGGTTGTTATTTTCGTTACTCAAGTACTACACCTCCATGCTACATTTCAAGGTCTACGTCATCTAACATTTGTTCAAATACTTTAAAAACAGCCTGCATCTCATCCTCGTCCTCGACCATTTCATAGCAGGCTTCCTGACTGTCATCCTCTGACACGTCTTTAAAAATATAGGCTGTCGCCTCATCATCCTGAGAATCAGATACCAGAAGATATGCAACTCCTCCGATCCTGGTCTGCTCCTCTACATAAAACTCCGCTTCTGTTCCGTCCTCAAGCTGAAATTTAATTTTCTCCATCTTATTAATCTCCTAACAGGACAGGGAATCCAGATATCCCTGCAAAATAAAAACAGCAGCCAGCTGATCCAGATACTGCTTGCGGTTCTCTCTGCGCACACTGGCTTCCATTAAAGTACGATTGGCTTCTACTGTTGTCAGACGCTCGTCCCACATGATCACTTCAAGACCTGTACGTCTCTCCAGCATTTCTTTAAATTCCAGTGATTTTTGGGCACGTTCTCCAATCGTATTGTTCATGTTCTTCGGATATCCAAGCACGATCTTCTCCACGTGATATTCCGAAACAAGTTCTTCAATACGAGCAAGTGTCTGGCGCAGGTGGTTCTCCTGTTTACGCCAGATCGTCTCTACACCCTGAGCGGTGATCCCCAACGGATCACTAATGGCTACACCGACTGTTTTTGATCCATAATCTAATCCCAGAATCCTCATATCAGCGTTCCCAGGATTTGTTCTTAATATACTCGTTTAAAAGTTCCTCTACCAGTTCGTCGCGCTCTACTTTCATGATCATGCTTCTTGCGCCCTTGTGACTGGTAATATAAGTAGGATCTCCGGACATAATATATCCAACGATCTGATTGACCGGATTGTACCCTTTCTCGGATAATGCCTCGTATACAATCTTAAGTACATCATGTACCCTGATTTCCGGTTCTTTTTCAACTCTAAAATATTGTGTGTTATTCATGTTCTGCATTTTTTCACGCCCTTATTTTGCTCTTTTGTTCTTCCTAATGAAAAAGCATCGCTAAATCTATTCTAATATAAAGTACTGCAAAATTCAACCATTATTCAAAATACACTTCTCATACACTTATCTTTTCCCGATAATTCTACTCTGCTTTTTCAATATTTTCCATCCGGTATACATCCGCTGAAATCCGTCCGGTCACTACACCTTTCACCAAAATATTTTCTTCCCCTTCTGCCTCCGGCACTGCTATCTTTACATATTCTTTGGTATATCCGGTAAAATATACATTTCCTGCGATTTCATCGGTTTCTTCTAATAATATTTCTTCCGGTCTGCCAACATAATACTCCCGGAATTCTTCTGACATTTCCTGTGCCAGTGCCAAAAGCACCTTACTGCGTTCTGTCTTCACCTGTTCTGGCACCTGATCCGGCATCACTGCTGCCTTCGTACCTTTGCGCTTGGAATACTTGAAAATATGCATCTCATAAAAATGAATCCGCTCTAAGAATTCCTTCGTTGCCTCAAATTCTTCCTCTGTTTCTCCCGGGCATCCTACGATAACATCTGTGGTAATTGCCGGATGGGTAAAATATTTCCGAATCAGCTTACAGCCTGCTTCATAAGTGGCTGTATCATATTTCCGGTTCATCCGCTTTAAGGTTGCATCACATCCGCTCTGCAGGGACAGGTGAAAATGCGGACAAAGCTGCGGAATCGCCGCCAGCCGTCCGGCAAACTCTTCTGTGATGATACGGGGCTCCAGCGAACCCAGACGGATTCTGCGAATGCCGTCCACCTTTGCGATTTCCTCCAGCAAAGAAACCAGATAGGCGCGTTCAAACGCCGTTCCCCGCAAATCTTTTCCGTTTTTCAGGTAATCTCCGTCCGTCTCTCCGATAAAATCCATGCCGTAGGAGCTCAAATGAATACCGGTGATGACTACCTCCTGAAAGCCTTTTTCCGCCAGCCCTCTTACCTCAGCCAACACATCCTCCTGCTTTCTGCTCCGGACGCGTCCACGCACAAATGGAATGATACAATACGAGCAGAACTGGTTGCAGCCGTCCTGAATCTTGATATACGCGCGCGTGTGCTCCGTGCTCTGCTCCATGCGCATTTCCTCATACTCCCGCACAGCGCCGATGTCTGTCACGGCACTGGCGTCTGCAGTATGCTCCTCCAGATACGCCTCCAGAATCTCCACGATATCCTTTTTATGCTGGTTTCCCACCGCCAGATCAATGCAGTCGTCCATTCTGTTTTCCTCGCCCGCCTGTACAAAGCACCCGACCGCAACGACAACCGCGTCCGGATTTCTGTGCTTTGCCCGGTGCAGCATCTGACGGCTCTTCCGGTCTGCAATGTTGGTTACGGTACAGGTATTTACAATATAAATGTCCGCATCGGAATCAAAAGGCACAATTTTATATCCCCTATCTTGTAACTTTTGTTGCATAACCTCCAGCTCATACGCATTCACTTTGCAACCTAAATTATGTAATGCAACACTTTTCATATTATTCTCCACCATTTTTGTTACGTTTGATAATTGACTTTTGTGACGATAGTTTGCTAATATAAGATCAGAAAGTGTGAACCCAAAGGAGGTAGTTATCATGAAAACAGTTCAGATTTCCTTAAACTCTATCGATAAGGTAAAATCTTTTGTAAACGACATTACCAAATTCGATTACGATTTCGACTTGGTATCCGGCAGATACGTTATCGATGCTAAATCTATCATGGGTATCTTCAGCCTGGATCTTTCCAAGCCGATCGACTTAAACATCCATGCAGAAGACACCAATGTTGATGCTGTACTGGAAGTTCTTAAGCCCTACATGATCTAATTCAAAACGGATCAGAAAGCTCTCCGAGAGATCGGGGGGCTTTTTTAGTTGTTTTCATACTGAAAACAACTAAAAAAGCCTGAATGCGCAGTGCGGCAATTTGAAATCTGTCGCTTACGCGACTTGCCGCACGCGCCCAAAAGGTGCCTTACTGCGCCTCGACCACAATCAGTTCTTCTGTATCCAGTGCACGCTGCATCATTTCATCGATGCAGTCCTTTAAGTTCTCTTCATGGCGTTTGATTACTGCGAGGTTCGGTTTTGTAACAGGATGCTTTGCGACGAAAATCGTACAGCAATCCTCGAACGGCAGGATTGACGTCTCATAGGTACCGATCTTTTCGGAAATCTCCACGATCTCCTGCTTGTCCAGCCCGATACAAGGACGGAATACCGGCAGGGTGCAGACTTCATTCGTTACTGCGAGGGACTGGATCGTCTGGCTCGCAACCTGTCCGATGCTCTCACCGGTAATCAGCCCGAGACATTCCGTCTTTTTTGCAATATCCTCCGCGATTTTCATCATATAACGGCGCATAATGATCGTCAGCTCATCATGCGGACACTTTTCATAAATGTACATCTGGATATCAGTAAAGTTGATCACATGCAGGCGGATTGGTCCTGTGTATCTGGAGACCAGACGGGCAAGATCTACCACCTTCTGTTTTGCACGCTCACTGGTATACGGAGGCGCATGGAAATAAACCGCGTCAATCTTGACGCCTCTCTTTGCAACCATAAATCCGGCAACCGGAGAATCGATACCGCCGGATAACAGCAGCATCGCCTTACCGTTGGTGCCGACCGGCATACCGCCGGGACCGGGAATTTCGATCGAATAAATATAAATATGCTCGCGTACCTCGATATAAAGCATCACGTCAGGATTGTGGACGTCCACGCGGATCTCGGGGAACGCCTGCAGGATCTTTTCACCGACAGATGCATTGATCTCCATCGACTCCACAGGATAGTTTTTGCGGGCACGGCGCGCATTGACCTTGAAGGTGATGTTTTTGTCCGGATAGTGCTCGTCCATATAGGAAACCGCACTCTCGCACAGCTTGTCGAAGCCTTCGTCTTCGAGCTGAACCATCGGACAGATCGCGCTGACGCCACAGACAGTCTTCAAGTTATCGATGGTTTCTTCATAGTCATAATCATCCGATAATACATCAATATAGATACGTCCTCTCGTTCGGCGTACCCGGAATTCTCCTTCGCAGCGCTTTAACGCATACTTGATCTGGCGAACCAGCGCTTCCTCAAACAGATCCCTGTTTTTGCCTTTTACGCCGATTTCTGCATATTTAATCAGAAAAGCTTTATACATGCTCATTTCCTTTCTTTATCCGCAGCATTTGCCTACCGTCTGTCCTCCGACCGCAGGCAGGCTGCAGCGTATTGCTCTCCCGCTTTCCCGGTCGTCTGCACCTCAAAAGCGGAGGTATCCTCTTATCTTCTGGTAAACCGGCGCAGCATCGGAACCAGCTCGTGCAGCACCTGTACTGTATAATCAATTTCTTCCTCTGTCGTAAAGACGGAAAGGCTGAAACGGATCGTCGAATTTAACAGTTCCTTCGGCAGACCGATCGCCCGAAGCGTCGCGCTTCCTGACGTATCCGGGTGGTTCGATGCGCACGCGCTTCCTGCGGACACATAGATTTCCCGTTCCTCCAGCGCATGCAGAAGCACCTCGCTGCGCACCCCCGCAAA
>OGPA01001575.1_pt1 | contig 18561 bp, 15 predicted proteins | sample 1552841 | NCBI WGS metagenome assembly OGPA01 (sample SAMEA2579916, study PRJEB22360) | human gut metagenome | reverse complement strand
ATCGTGCAATTTCCACAGAACTTATTGAATTGGGAGAACGGATCAGAAAACGCAGACAGGAAATGAAGTTGTCACAGGAATCTTTTGCGGAAAAAGCGGGTATCAGTGTCAATACGGTCAGCAGGATTGAAGGCGGGCAAACTGCAATGTCTGTTGAGATTTTCAGGAAGATGATTGAGATATTGGAAATAGATGCTAATATCCTGCTGGGGAAAGAGGAAGGTGATACAGAAAAGCAGGACTCATTTCAGGAAGTGCTTTACCGTATTCAGAAGATGGAATGGAAAGAGCAGAAAATTATCATGCAGACCATAGATTCTCTGATAGACAGTTTTAATGAATACAGGTGAAATTTCACCATATATGGGGTGCAAAATGAAAAAACTCCTCATATATGCTAAGGATAATAGAATCCTGTATTGTTAAAATGGAAAACAGAGAGAAAAAGACAGAAACAAAGAAGGGAGATAGGATGGATGACCAGAGAAGAAAATTTGCTTTATCGGAGGCAGTGTCCCTATGACGCAATGGGAGACTATTCTGTTTTGATGGAAAATGAAAAGAACATAAAAGCAGAAAGAAATGCCAAGAAGTCTGATCCTGGCATCAGACGGAAAATAAAGTAGAGAATATTGTAACTATTAGAAAGGGCAGTAAGAAAGTTTCAGGCTCTCGTTAAAAAAAACGGGTGTACCGGAAGCTGTTTTTTACTGCCCTTTTGTCATTTGATCAGTAAGAATCTTATCCTTTCTGCCGATGGGCATCTGTTGCCAGCAGGCAGAAAGGTGGTAATTATGCTTACATTGCAGGAATTGAAACAGGTTGTAAGTAACAGGGAAGAAAGAAGAAAGGTTCCGTCCGCTAAATATTTAAGAGAAAATGAGGTAGCAGTTGCGAAGCAAAGGTTGATGGATTGTGCGGAAATTATCGCATATCAGACCGGATATGTTCTCTATTGTGTGGGGGACTATGCAACAGTTTTTCCGTTATTTACCTGTCGAGATTATGTGTATGAAGCAGAAAGAAAAATAGCAGTTGTTGAGGAGGATTTTTTCGATGATCAACCCTGGTATGTAAGGCTGATATTAGAAGGCGAAGACCGGCTGTGGAGAAACAGGGAAACACGAGAACATAATAATTGTGTTTCATATAGCTGTATTTCTGAAGAATGGTGCGAGTTGGCAGATAAAGGACAATGTCTGCTTGAAAAAATCATTGCAGAGGAAACAGTCAGAGAGCTGATGGATTTGCTGACAGAGCGACAGAGACAGATGATCCAGCGTATTTATTTTCAGCAGAAGACACAAAAAGAAGTTTCGCATGAACTGGGTATTACAGTTCCGGCAGTATCAAAGTGTATTTCACAGGCAATGCAGAAAATGCGGAATAATTCGGATGACTCTGCCAGAGCATTGGAAAAAGGAGACTGGAAGTATGCCTGGTAAAAAGCCAAAAGAAAGACAACGCTATATGCTGCGTGTGAATGACACGCTTGTGGAAGTTACCAGAGCAGTATATCTGGCCTGGTATCAGGCTGGAAGAAAAGAGCGATACCAGGTTGAAAAAATGCAGAGGCATGGAGTATGCAGCATGGAGGAATTACAGGAAAAAGGCTACGACTGCTCTTTTTCGGTATTATCACCGGAAGAAATCGTTATCAGGATGTCAGAGATACAGGAACTCGAAGAAGCTATGAGATGTTTAGCTAAAGAAGAGGCAGAACTGATAACGCTATTGTTTTTTGAAGAATTTACAGTAAAAGAAACAGCACAGTATTTTGGGTGTTGCCCAAAGACAATCAGAAACCGGAGAAAGAAGGTATTGGAGAAATTAAAAGAACAACTCGAAAAGCTATAAAAACATATTGGAATAAAAAGTTCTAAAAATTTTTTCAAACAGGTTAATTTTTGCCCTTTCACACATGCGGTTAGTGAAGGGGCAAATGTCTATTTTCAATTCGAGATAATAACTCCCCTAAAAATTGAACCTTGACAATTTCATACCAGCAGCGAGAGGATACCCGGAATTTTTCAGCTACGCATTCTTGCGGCGGGAATCCGGTGAGAACGTGAAGGGATACAGATGGGAGGCACCCTTTATAGGAAAGATTACGAATTATCTCTTGCGGCTTAATGCTTAATCCTGAATTTTATCCAAGTGTCATTTCTGCTTTGCAGAATGACAGTAATGAGAGGTGGGTGGTGGTTCAAATGATTGAACAATGCAGGTGTGAGCCTGCGTGACAACAGAACAGATAATAGAAGAAAGAGAGGATTCGATCAAAATGAAAATGAGATTCAAAAGATTCTTATCCGGTTTTATGGCAGTTGCAACATTGGCTTCTACCATTATTCAACCAGTAACAGTTTCAGCTTCCGAATTAGAACCAGAAAAAATACCATTTGAACAGCAGTATGCAGAATTAAAAGATGTTCAGGATTCCCTTGATCCGAATGAAATCGTAAAGGCAAATGACATTGAACTTTCTTATGGGCAGGAATTTGATGTAGAAGTTGATCTGTCTGGAATCGAAGGTGTAGATGAAAGTAAGATCAAGATTTTATTCCATGAAGCAAAGAATGAAGCTGGCACAGATTTTGATACACATACACCAGATACTTACAAAGCTGTCTATGCAGTAGAACCAGTCAGCGGTCATCCTGCTTATAGAGTCAGCAGAAATATTACAGTGAAAGAACCGAAAACAGAAGCTATAACAACGTCAAATAGTTCTGAGAATACTACGGGTGAAGGTAATGCCGGAGAAACGGAGGATATTGGAACTGCAGATGATGAAGAGACGGACAGGCAGACAGAAACAGAAGTAGTGACTGATCTCACAGAAGAATCAGAAACAACGACAGACGAAGAAACTGGACTGACAGTTTCTGATGTGATGGAACAGGCTGACGAGGAAGGGATTGACCTTTATTCCTTAGATGAAGGGGAATCAGTTACTTTTATGGCAAGGGTAGCATCTACGACAAGCACCAAGAAAGTAACAGTGACAAGAGGAGCCTGCTATCAGTATTCTGATTATGGTTACGGAAGTTATCTGACTTATCAGTATACTGTAAAGTTTGGAAGTGTTTCTGCTACTGCTTACTGTATTCAACCGGAAAAATCCAGTCCAGGAAGTGGAACTTATGATATTATCAAGCTGAGTGATGGTAAGAAACTTGCGAAAGTCTGCTATTACGGAACAAAGGCATCCGGTGATGATGGATTTTTTACAGAAGAGAATGGCTATGGAAATCTGAGCACAGGAGCAAGATTTATCCTGGTGCATCTGGCAGCATCTTATGCCAACAGCGGAGATTCTGCTTTTTCCGGTGCAAGCAGCAAAGCAAAAACACTTGCTATGAAACTGTACAATTACTGTATTTCGCAGCCAAATATTCCAGATGTTGAGATGAGCTTTTCAGATGCGAATGTAACTGCCTATGTGGATGGCAGCAGCCAGAGAACAAAGGAGATTACTTTTAAGGCAGATGAACTGCAGAGTATCACAATGAAACTTCCAAGTGGAGTAAAGCTTCATAATGTGACAACAGGAAAGACAAGCAAGGCAGGAGAATCCGTAGTGATCAGTGGCGGAACAAAGTTCTATCTGTCTGCACCGCTTACTCAGGTAAGTGATGTAGCAGGAAGCTGGTCCGCTACAATGAAGGGAAATATCACAAAAGATTATTCTGCTTATAAGATCAGTACCGGTTCTGGTTCACAGGATCTGGCATTGGTGTTTGGTGAGGGTGTCGATGATGAAAAGTATGTGGATTTTAAAGTGACATGGGTACAGTATGCCAGTGTGAAAGTCATTAAAAAGGATTCCAAAGCAAATGCAAAACTGTCCGGAGCTGTATTTGGCTTATACAGTGATGCAGACTGTAAGAACCTGATTACAAAACTGCCTGCAACGGATGCGAATGGAGAAGCATCTGCACAGATCGTTAAGACACAGGATACCGTTTATCTGAAAGAGATTACTGCACCAAGCGGTTATCGTATTAATGCTACAGCCTACAATGTGAAGCTGGAAGTCAGCAAGACGACTACGGTAACTGTTCCGGATGAAGAACAGCTTGGACAGCTTACTGTATATAAAGAGGGTGAAGTTCTCGCAGGTGCAGAGGTGACAGAAAACGGAACAACATTCCGATATGAAAAACGCCGACAGAAAGGTGCTGTTTATAATGTTTATGCCGGAGCGGATATTACAACTGCTTATGGTACAAAAGTTTACAGTAAAGGTGATCTGGTAAAGGAGAATCTGACAACAGATTCCAATGGTGCTGTAATTCTTAAAAATCTGCATTTTGGTACATATGTTGTAAAGGAAGTACAGGCTCCGTCCGGTTTTTATAATGCAGGGGAAGAAAAGACAGTAAAACTTGCTTATGCAGGACAGAATGTAGAAGTGGTATTTTCTGAAACAACTTTTACGAATGACAGACAGAAAGCAGAAGTTATTGTGACAAAGCAGGATAAGGATACAGAAAATCCTCTGAACGGAGGTGTTTTTGGAATTTATGTTGCCAGTGACATTACAAATGTGGATGGTACTGTAGTTGTAAAGAAAGGCACACTGATTGAAAAGGCAACCACTGGAACAGATGGAAAAGCAAAATTCAGTGCAGATCTTCCGCTTGGATTTTCCTATGAAGTTAAGGAAGAACAGGCTCCAACAGGATATGTGAGAAATACAGAAGATGTTTACCAGTTTGCTTTTTCGTATACAAACGATAAGGAAGCAAAGGTGACATTTCACCATACTTTTAAAAATGAACGTGTGACAGCAAAGATCTCTTTACAGAAGCTGGATGCAGAAACAAAGAAAGCAGTTCCGCAGGGAGATGCGACTCTGGAAAAAGCAGTTTATGGACTGTATGCCAGAGAGAACATTGTCTATCCGGATGGTGCAACCGGTGTGATGTATAAAGCAAGAGATCAGGTGGCAACACTTACTACGGATGAAAATGGACAGGCTTCCGTCAGCGGGCTGTATCTTGGAAGTTATTATGTGAAAGAGATTACACCACCAACCGGTTATCTGGCAGATGAGAATGAATATGACCTTTCCTGTGATTATGAGGGTGATATGACTGCTGAGGTGAAGCGTGAGTGTACTTCGCTGGAACAGGTAATGAAACAGCCATTTCAGATCATCAAAGCAGCCAATAATGGAAAGACCGATGCGGATTTACTGAAAGGGGCAGGATTTAGTGCTTATCTGGTATCTTCTTTGAAGGTGAAAGAGGATGGCAGTTATGATTTTGATTCTGCAAAACCAGTAGTGATCGGAGACAATGGTGCAACGGAAATCTTTACAGATGAAAAAGGATATGCCTGCAGTATTGCAATCCCATATGGAACATATGTAGTGCGTGAAACAACAACACCGCATAATTATACTCCGGTAGATGATTTTACAGTCAGCATTACAGAAAATAATCCAAACACACCGCAGACATGGCGTGTGCTTTTAGATGATGAATTTGAAGCCAAACTGAAAATTATCAAAAAGGATGATGAAACAAAGAAAGCGGTACTCCAGAAAAATACAGAGTTCAAAATCTATAACATGGACACTGGAAAATATGTGGAGCAGGTAACGACTTATCCGACTACTGTGAAGCATAAGTCTTATTTTACAGATGAGGATGGATATTTGATCCTTCCACAAAATCTGAAAATCGGGCATTACCGCATTGAGGAAGTAAATGCACCTTATGGATATACGCTCAATGAGAATTACTATGAGGTTGATGTAGATTCCAATACAGCATATCAGATGGACGGTACTTCCGGGGATGTGATCATCGAGGTTTCCTATGAGAACCATCCGGTAAAGGGTGAACTGAATATTGTGAAAAAAGGTGAAGTTCTTGATGGTTTTAAAGATGATTTTACTTACCAGAGTGAGAATCTGGAAGGCGCAGTCTTTGAGGTTTATGCGGCAGAAGATATTTATACTGCGGATTTCCAGAAAGATGACAATGGAAACCGTATCTTAGAGTATGCTGCCGGAACACTGGTAGGAACGGTTACAACTGATAAAGATGGAAAGGCACAGATTGCGGATCTTCCTCTTGGAACTTATAAAGCTGTCGAAAAGACAGCACCAGATGGTTTTGTGTTAAATGAGGAAGCACAGACAGTTACTTTCTCTTATAAAGACCAGGATACAGCAGTGATCGAGCAGACAGCAGCCTTTGACAATGACCGTCAGAAGGTAGAAGTATCTGTTGTAAAAAAAGATGCAGAAACGGATGCGGTTGTTGCTGGTGCAGAGTTTGGTCTGTATGCGAAAGAGGATATTCTGGCACATGAAAATGTGCTTGTGAAAGCAGATACACTTCTTGGAAAAGCAGTAACCGATGAAGATGGCAATGCAGTCTTTGACCTTGACCTGCCATTTGGCAAATATTATATCAGAGAACTTGCAGCACCGGCAGGTTATGTATCTTCGGATGAAACACTGGATGTCACTGCGGCTTATCAGGGACAGGATGTGAAAGTAATAAAACTTGCATCTGAATTTAAAAATCAGCCGACCAAAATCACAGTGAAAAAATCTGACATTACAACAGGAGTTGAACTTTCCGGAGCAACACTGACAGTTCTCGATAAGGATAAAAATGTAATAGATACATGGAAATCTGTAAAGGGTGAGGAACATCTGATTGAGCGGCTGACTGTGGGTGAAACATATACTCTTCGTGAAGAAATGGCTCCTTATGGTTATCTGAAAGCGGAGGAGATTACCTTTACTGTAGAGGATACTGCTGAAATCCAGAAAGTGGAAATGAAAGATGATGTGCCGACTGGAACTCTGATTATCAATAAGAAGGGTGAATTTCTGGAAAAAGTATCTGCACTTGATTCCGTAGGTGGATGGATCAGCCATTTATTTGAATATATTTCCGGTTCCCTGAAAGAAGTTACTTTTGAGGTTTATGCACTGGAAGATATTAAAGCTGCGGATGGTGAGAGTGAAGATTATTACAAGAAAGATGATCTGATAGCAACGATTACGACAGATGAAACAGGAGTAGCAAAACTGACAGATATTCCGCTTGGAAAATATTATGTCAAAGAAAAGGAAACGGCAAACGGCTATGTACTGGATAGTACAGCTCGTGAGATTGACCTGACATACCGGGATCAGGATACTGCCGAGGTAACTTATTCTTCCGACTGGCAGAATAATCGTCAGAAAGCGGAAGTAAAGGTGCTGAAAAAAGAAAAGGATTCTGACAGGGTACTGGAAGGTGCAGTATTCGCTCTTTGCAATAAAGAGGACATTGTAAATGCAAATGGTGATGTCATTCTGAAAGCAGATACCGTTATTGAGGAGCAGGCTACGGACAAAGAGGGAAAACTGACATTTACGGCAGATCTTCCGATTGGTTACACTTACTATGTCAAAGAAACATCCCCGGCACCGGGATTCGCAACAACGGATCAGGTACAGGAGTTTACTTTTGAATATGATGGTGCAGATAAGGAAACACTGTCTTATGAGTTTACCTTTGAAGATGAACCAACAGTTGTGGAGATTACAAAAACTTCTTTGACTGATGGAAAGGAACTGGAAGGGGCGAAACTGGAAGTGACGGATGAAGATGGCAAGGTAGTAGATTCATGGACTTCCGGGAAAGAGGCTCATATCATTAAAGAACTTGTTGCAGGAAAGAAGTACACTCTGACGGAGACAAAACCGGCAGATGGCTATGTAACTGCGGAGAGTATTACTTTTACAGTAGAAGATTCTTCTAAAGCACAAAAAATCGAGATGAAGGATGATGTGACGAAAGTGCAGATTTCCAAAACGGATATTTCTGGGAAGGAACTTCCGGGAGCGAAGCTGACCATTCTTGACAAAGACGGAAAGGTCGTAGAAAGTTGGACTTCTGAAGAGAAAGCACACTATATCGAGATGCTTCCAATCGGAGCGTATACGCTTCGTGAAGAAACAGCACCGGACGGTTATCTGGTGGCAGAGGATGTGAAGTTCACTGTAAAAGATACCGGAGAAATTCAGAAAGTTGTGATGAAGGATGAAGCCAAGCCGACGGAAACGCCAACGGAGACACCAACAGAAACTCCTTCTGAGACACCGGAAACAACGGATACTCCATCCGGTACAATATCTACTGATGCACCAAAAACAGGTGATGACACACCTGTGATGTTCTGGATTCTACTTGCAGGATTAGGAATAATCGGATTTGGAACATCTGCGGTATATTTACGTAAAAAAAGAAAAAAATAAGTAACTGTAAGGTTTGAAACAGGATAGGGCATTTATGGGCAAAACAGTTCATAAATGCCCTTTTTGGGACAATGGATAATCTGTAGAAAACTGCCAGTGGCAGATTCGTAGAAAAGTAGGAACAGGAGGAATCAATAAGATGAAAACATTATTAATCGTTGCAGCCATCATTGTATTTCTGGTACATGGATTTGTCATGTACTGCTGTATTAAAGTAGGGGCAGAATCAGAAAAGAATTATGATGAACTTGCAAAAGGTGTTAGAAAGGAGAAGGGAAGTAAAAAAACGTTGGAAACTATGTAATGAAGATAAACTTAACATAAAGGAGCAGACGAAAATGAAAGAAAAGGATAAAGTGCTTCAGGCATTATGTGATGGTCTAGGCGAAAATTATAAACTTATGGAGATTGACCTGGAACTTTGTATTTACAGGGACTTTGGGAACCGTTTTGAAGTAGAAGTCAGTGGAGTACATACAGCCAAGCAGAATAAAAAAGCAACAATCTACCTGTGGTGCATGGATGCAACAGGTGCCCATGGATACGTCATTAAAAAAGTTGGTGAAGTTCCAAGAAACAAAATTGGTAAAACGGTGGAGGAACTGTATGAATACAGTGAGAACCTGATCAGCCAGGGATATGACTGTTATGAGAAAGTACAGGCTTATCTGAAAGAACTGGTAAAGAAAGAACAGATTAAGAAAGAAGAGGACAACGGTGCAAGATGAAGTAAATGAAAAAACGGTATCCCTGTGTATCCGGGGTGGAAAGATAACTGCCCAGTTGCTAAAAGCTGCCATGAGAAAAGCTCTTGCCCAGATGGAACAGGAGAAAGCAAAACAGAAGCAGCAGAGCAAAGTACAAAAACAGCAGGATGACAAGGCGAAGGATAAATCTTATCGTGGAAAACAAACCATGGAGAAGCTGATGCGGCAGAATGTACAGCTTTCCAATATTGAAATTACTGATGGGAATATCAAATCTTTTGAACGGGTGGCGAAAAAGTACAGTATTGATTTCAGTCTGAAAAAAGATACGACAGCAAAGCCGCCGAGATATTTTGTTTTCTTCAAAGCAAGGGATGCAGATGTCATGACCGCAGCATTTAAGGAATACACTGGTAAATCTCTCAATAAGACAAAGAAACCGTCTGTAAGGGCAAAACTGAAGGATGCGATCACACAGGCGAAGGATAAGAACCGAGAACGGGAGAAAACGAAGCAGAAAGAAAAGGAGCCGACACTATGAACCGATTTCAGAAGATGCGTAAAGTATGCAAGGGGTATCTGGAGAGAATCCCACCACTGCTTATACAAAGCTTTCAATGGGGAGCTGACTGGCTGAGAGAAAAAATCTTAGATTTAGGGGAATATCTGAAAAGAAATTCCCTGCGGATACTGGCATTGAATACTCCTTATGTCATAATCTTTTATCTGGTAGACAAAGAAGCATGGTTGTATCAATATTGTCAGGGAGATTCATCGGTGGAACGGCTGATGGTGTTGCTTTTGAATTTTCAAATGGCATTTACTTCTGTTCTGCCAAGTATAGAAAAGATGCCACTTCTGGCAGGTTTTACCGGAGCCTTGGCTGTAAAACTTCTGGTTATGATGAAGATGAAAAATGCCAAAAAGTTCCGGCAGGGAGTGGAGTATGGTTCGGCTAGATGGGGGACAGCAAAAGACATTGCACCCTTTATCGACCCAATATTTGAGAACAATATTCTCCTTACCATGACCGAACGGCTGACTATGAACGGCAGACCCAAGAATCCGAAATTTGCAAGGAACAAGAACGTGATTGTAATTGGCGGATCTGGTTCCGGAAAGACCCGGTTTTATGTAAAACCAAATCTGATGCAGATGGGAAAATATATCAGTTATGTGGTCACGGACCCCAAGGGAACGATCATCATTGAGTGCGGAAAGATGCTGGTACGGCATGGATATAAAGTGAAAGTATTGAATACGATCAATTTTTCCAAGAGTATGCATTATAACCCGTTCCACTATATCCATTCAGAAAAAGATATTCTGAAACTGGTGAATACTATCATGGTAAACACCAAAGGGGAAGGGGAGAAGTCCAGTGAGGATTTCTGGACGAAGGCAGAAAGGCTTCTGTACTGTGCATTGATTGGCTATATCTGGTATGAAGCACCGGAGGAGGAACAGAACTTTGCAACGCTGCTTGAATTTATCAACGCATCGGAAACAAGGGAAGATGATGAGACATTCAAAAATGCAGTAGATATGCTGTTTGAGGAACTGGAGAAAGAAGAACCGGAACACTTTGCAGTACGTCAGTATAAGAAATATAAATTAGCCGCCGGCAAAACAGCGAAGTCGATTCTGATTAGCTGTGGAGCCAGACTTGCTCCATTTGATATTGCGGAGCTTCGTGAGATCATGAGCTATGATGAAATGGAACTGGATATGGTAGGAGATCAGAGGACAGCATTGTTTATCATTATTTCAGATACCGATGATACGTTTAACTTTGTTGTGGCAATGATGTACAGCCAGTTATTTAACCTGTTATGTGACAGGGCAGACGATGTACACCATGGACGATTACCATATCATGTCAGAATATTAGCTGATGAATTTGCAAATATCGGACAAATCCCGAAATTTGACAAGCTGATCGCAACTATTCGTAGCCGTGAGATTTCAGCATCCATTATCCTCCAGTCGCAGTCACAGCTCAAGACCATCTATAAAGATGCTGCTGAAACTATTTTAGGTAACTGCGATACGATGTTGTTCCTTGGCGGCAAGGAAAGTTCTACATTAAAGGAGATTTCCGAGACACTGGGAAAGGAAACGATTGATTTATACAACACTTCTGATACCCGTGGACAGAGCCGTTCTTATGGGATGAATTATCAGAAAACAGGAAAGGAATTGATGAGCCGGGACGAGCTTGCGGTTATGGATGGCAGTAAATGTATCCTGCAGCTTCGAGGTGTCAGACCGTTTTTCAGTGACAAGTTTGATATTACCAAGCATAAACGATACAAGGAATTGTCGGACTATGATAAGAAAAATGAATTTGATGTGGAGGCGTATATGCGGCATCGGATGGAAGTGAAGCTGACAAGGACACAGGAGTTTGACCTGTATGCCTTTTCAGAGGAAAGTCTGGCAGAAGAATTAAATACAGAAAACAAGGAAGCAGGGCATGTGAAAGATTTGGACACATAGCTCTTTTTCTTTGCCCTTATAGGGAGGTGATGGATTTGAGAGATCATGAAAGGCCGCCCATAAGGGCAGAGCCGGAAGAGACTTCTTAAAACATAGATAGAAACTGATAAAAAGCAATGATTTGGAAGGAGACAACGACTATGGCGTTTTTTAATCAGGCAATTAATATTTTACAGACTCTTGTAGTAGCGATCGGAGCTGGTCTTGCAGTATGGGGTGTTATCAACCTGCTGGAAGGTTACGGAAACGATAATCGTGCGACACGTTCGTAAGTGAAAAGCTTGCGCACAAAGTCGAAGGGCAATTGTAGCCCGAAACTTTGGAGAACTGATATTCCGATGGGTGAAATGAGGGGGTAACGTCCCGAAGCGCCACCCTGATACTCCGAATGGCGGGGAGCATGCAACGGCTCTCTCCAAAAGTTTATAGAGCTCGGTGAAGTCGGCAGAGAGCAACCGTAAGACTGGTTTTCAGACCAGACACGAAAGCTGTCCAGAGGTGGATGGTGTTGCCTATATGCCGGGGGTCGGATATCCATGGTGAGAATGTATGAAAATACTGACGAAATTCCGAATGTACGAGTCTAAACGTTGATGCTGTCGAAAGGCGGTACACCTTTCATGGTGGTATCTGTGGGCGAGTAAAATTGGTTGTTATGAAAGTCCATGCATCGTTACAGGCGGTGCGGTTATGCATGACCAGATACAGGCTTAGAGGAAGAACCTAAAGATATCCAATGATAGGAATATCGGAACGTGGAAAGCTGGGGATACGGAGGCGGTTGCAAGCCAATGATGTGGTGGATGGGAATACCTTCGCGAGAGGGCAATAACCATTCTTTATTCCAGTGAGAGTAGTGGCACAGTACCTGTGAAGCCGTGAATAAGTAAGCGGTGGAGGGATAGCCACAAGTCGAATTCAGCAAAGAAAATGAAAACACAACAAACACAGCTTCGAGTATGACAAAGAAAATCCAAACCGAAGGGAGAGGATGCCTGTGTTGACTTCGGGGCAGCAAGAAAGGAAAAGTAAACAGAGAAAAATCCGCAACTCAGAGTATTACGACATGGAAGGTACTTTTGACAGGCTGTATGCAGAAAGTAAGAAAGATAAAACCTTCAACCATCTGATGGAAATCATCGAGAGTGAAGAAAATATCAAGCTTGCATACAGAACGATAAAGAAGAATACAGGAAGTGATACTTCGGGAGTGGATAAAAGGACGATAGCCGACCTTGCAAAGTTAAGCGAGGAAGAATACGTCCGTCTCATACGGAAACAATTCAGTAATTATCATCCACGACCCGTAAGGCGAGTGGAGATACCAAAGCCCAATGGAAAGACCAGACCTCTGGGAATTCCAACTATCGTAGATCGGATCGTACAGCAATGTATTTTGCAGGTCATGGAGCCGATATGTGAAGCAAAATTCAGTGAGAACTCCAACGGGTTCCGCCCGAACCGTTCCGCTGAGACTGCTATTGCGCAATGCATGAGGCTGATACAGGTACAGCATCTGTACCATGTGGTTGACCTCGATATTAAAGGCTTCTTTGATAATATCAGCCATACAAAGCTGATTCGTCAGATATGGGCATTGGGAATCCGGGACAAAAAGCTGTTATGCATTATAAAAGAGATGCTGAAAGCACCTGTTGTTCTGCCAAATGGGGAGAAAACATATCCCACACGGGGTACCCCGCAAGGCGGTATTTTGTCGCCATTGCTGGCAAACATCGTATTGAATGAACTGGATTGGTGGATTGCTTCCCAGTGGGAGCAGATGCCAACAAAAACAAAATTCAAAACAAGGAGCAATGCGCAGGGAACAGAGATTAAGAGCCACGCCTACAGGGCTCTGCGCCGGAGCAGACTAAAAGAGATGCATGCAGTTCGGTACGCAGATGATTTTAAAATTTTCTGCGCAACACATGAGGATGCTGTAAGAGCATACAAGGCAACAGAGTTATGGCTAAAGGACAGGCTGGGGCTGGAAATCAGCCCTGACAAATCCAAAGTAGTTAATCTCAAAAGACAGTATTCTGATTTTCTCGGGTTCAAACTGAAAGTCCGTAAAAAGGGTAAGAAATATGTAGTTCGGTCTCATATGAGCGATAAAGCATACAAAAAGGCTCATGAAAAAGTCTCGGAAGAAGTAAAGAAACTGGCTCATTCGTCAGATGATAATGCTCAGTTCATGCAGCTTCAGAAATACAACTCTGTAGTTGCCGGACTTCATGAATACTATTGTATTTCTACAGAAGTATCTCATGACTTCAGCAGACTTGCCTTCAGTATCAACAAACAGCTCAGAAACAGACTGAAAGGTGACTTATCCAAAAAGGGACAACTCAGAAATGGGTTCATCAAAGAAAAATATGGAGCAAGCAGACAGATGAGGTTCCTTCATGGACGTCCGGTGGTTCCACTGGGATATGTCCAGTCAAAGAATGCCCAGCATAAAAGGAAATCCATCAATAAATATACGGTCAAAGGTCGGGAACAGATTCATAAGAATCTTGCAATCGACACAGCGACAATGTTATGGCTGATGAGAAATCCTGTAAAAGGCAGAACCATTGAATATGCGGATAACCGTATTTCTTTGTATGCGGCACAGTATGGTAAATGTGCAGTGACAGGAATTCCGATGGATTCTCACGATATTCACTGCCACCATAAAGTGCCGGTTAGCAATGGCGGTTCGGATGAATACGCAAATCTTATTCTTGTCAGCAAAGCGGTTCATATCCTTATCCATGCTTCTTCAGAACCTACGATTGAGAAGTATCTGAAATCCTTAAATCTTGACAATAAACAAATAGAAAAGCTTAACAAACTTCGTTCTATGGCAGAAATGCCACCTATTATTCTTTGAATTTAATGCTGTAACGAAGTGTGTAAGTTGTGTTTAAAAGCCCTGGACGGCTGAATTCGATGGAGCGCCGTGTGCGGTGAAAGTCGCATGCACGGTGTGGAGCGGGGGAAAATCCGGAGATAACTTCAAAGGATTACCTATCGCTATCCGGTGCAAATGCTCATGTGTGATAAAGTAACATACAAGAATTTATAGACAGTAGCCCACTATTCTAATCCCATTAGGCAAAAAGAACAATTATTTTTATTTTATTGCCATAAATTTTGGCATTAAAGCAAACAAAGTATTGATTTAGTAGCTATTTTATGATATAGCGTATATAGTTAGTCACAACTAACATAATAAAAAAGAGAGGTATAGTCCAATGTACTTATTTGTGAGTAATTAACGTCATTTTAGGATTATAATTTAAGCGGGAGGGAAATGTATGAGAAATATGTTAAGAAAAGCATTATCTGTTCTTTTGATGATTGCCACGATGTTTTCAATATCAGTGCAACCTGTGATGGCAGCACCAAGTACGGCAGAAACTGTAAATAATGGGCTTGAAATGATTGAACAGAATTTCACTGACACAACTATATATGCAAAATATTACTTGACCATAGATGGCGAAAGTTTGTTATATACTGAGTATGGCGAAATAGTCAACAATACGTTTGTTTTAAATTCTACAAGCGTTAAAGTTGATGAAAACAAAGAGCCTATTCTTTCAACTCAGATGACCGAGCGATATGTAGAACCTATTGTATCGGTCGCAACAAATGATGTGGGTTTTCGTTCTTCTTGTGAATATAAACCTCATACAGAAACATTTAGTTTTAAAGCAGATAAATGGACATTAGGATTAATTACACAAGCAATAGTAACCGTAACGGGTTTGGCAGCGGGGACAGCAGGTGTAATTGCAGGCGCATTGATTGATTCTGTAGCAAGCGGCCTTATTTCTACCATTCCTGATAGTGTATACTTTGATGGTGAAAGATGTGTGAGCCGGTCTACAGGGAAAATTTATTATCGTTATAGAGGAAATTTCTATAATGATTCTTCCAAGAGTGTTCTTTTAGCAGAAAATGTTTCTTGGTCGCGTCGTTGGGGACATTAAAGGGGGAATGAGATGTTATGCAAGATTATTTACTTGAATTATCATCGGAAATTATTCCCATTCTTATTATTGGTATACTAGCGATAGGTATTAAAGAAAAGAAACGTGGATTAATATTATCTCTTATCGCTCTTTCCATAATAGAAATTTCTGCTTTAGTAGTGACTATCTATTGTATAGTTATGGGTGTTCCTCAATCAAGCCAAAGGCACATAATTATAATTGCAATTTTTGCCTTTATTGCACTTATCTATATTGCTTGCTGTAAGCATAGACATGGTGGATAATTTAAAAGAATAGTTGTGGCCTTTTAATGGCAAAAAAGCAGTAAGTCTGAAAAGATTTGCTGCTTTTTTTGTGCTTATCTTTGGCATTTTCCTTTTCTTCCTGTATTAGAGAACAAAAGGGGAAAAGTTTTGAAAATCAACGTCCATTTTCTTTTTTCCGGTTTTGTAGGTAGTGAAAGGAAAAGTATTTTCTATAAGCGGGTAGATAATCCCTTGTAATCTGTAACTTTGGTGGAAGTGAAAAAGTTATGCCGCCAGCGGGCAGAAAGCCCCTTTTCATTCGCTCTATGAACGAAAAGCAAGCCGGAGTGCAACAAACCGCCCCTTTGCAGATGGGTAGTATGTTGGGTAGTATGTGAGCCGGAAATATCGCTGTAAAGTTGGCAAATTTCCCGTCAGCGGCACTAAAGGTATTGAAAGCAGCCCCACATAACGCAGTCCGGCAGTTTCTAAGAGGGACATCACACCTACAGGAGTGAATTATTATGGCTATGAGGAAGCAGCGGATGCACTCTATGAAGCAGAGCGTGAAATGGCAAATATGCCTTTTAATAAGGAAAATAACATCGGTTCCTACATGGTAAACGGAAGGACACAGCTTGAGCGCATCATGGAAGCAAGACAGCTAAAAAAGCACATGGATATTGAAAATGACAAGGTATCCTACTATGTCATTGCCGATTTAAGCACATGGGCAGAGAACAGCCCGGAAAGGAGCAGACTGGAGCGTTTTGACAGCATTTCCGAAGCAGTGGAAGCATTTCAGGATTACCGGGGAAAAGATTCGCAGTACAGCGATGACAAGGCAAGGACAACCTTCGGTGTCAGTGTGCATGGTATTGAGTTCGATGTGATCCATGTAAGGAATAACGAAAATGTCCTGTCCCTTGATTTTACCCACAGCAGCGAAGCAAAGGAAAGCAAGCACTTCATGGACGATTTACAGGAGTTAAGTGACAGCATTGGTATCGACAAGGTAAGAGTCCACCGGGATATGTCACTGGAGGAAGTAAAAAACTTTGTGAAACAGCGTTTTGAGCATCAGTTAAAACAGGGTGGTCTTGATGATATTTCTCTTTATATGAGCCGGTTCGATACGCTTTATGAACAGGGCAAAATGGAGAAGCTGATGCCGACTACCAATCAGAAGCATATCGTGGAGAATGTACCGATTGCGGAGTGGGACAATCCGTATTTTGAAGTGAGAGAGCCGGAGCAGATGGCATTTTCTGTGAAAGATAAATTTGTCAGCATACAGACCTGTACGGATGGATATGATTATTCTGTTTTTGATGCAGACTATAAGCTGATTGATGGAGGTGTGTATGATAATCTGATAATCTGGATATTTCCATTTATGCAGCATTAAAGGACGTTCTGGAGGATTTTGGGGTGTCGGAGCAGGACGAGCGTATTCCGTTGGACTATGAGGAACTTATGGAGAAAACGGAAGCAGTGGAGAACGAACTGTTGAAAGAGCGTATCCATGCGGAAGTGCCGGAAACAGAAGCCAACAGCATTGTTGCAGATTTCAAAGCAAGGACAGGTGAATTGTTTCATGGAATAGGCAGACAGACACAGGATGATGTAGAGCAGACGGTATGGGCATATCTACAGTCCAAGATAGACGAGTATGAAATGGATGTTGAGCTTGTGGATGTGGTGGTGTCCGGTAGTCGGTGCAGAGGTCTGGAGCGGGAGGGTTCTGATCTGGATGTGGTTGTGGAGTATAAGGGAAAAGAGCATGAAGATGATATGTTTAATGCTTTTAACGAGGACGGTCTTATGATTGGTGGCATAAAGGTTGACATCAATCCTATCACAGAGGGTAAGACAGGGACACTTTCGACTTATCTTCCGGGAGTGGAAAGTTATCTTGCAGAGAAACAGGCAATGCAGATGGCATCTACGAAGGAATCCATACCGGAGAAATCCGTTACCTTAACGGTTGCAGAGTGTGGCGAATTTCACAATCTTGGAGAGTACCATGAGAATATCGCAAGTGTGGAGGAAGCAATCGCTGTATGGAAAAGCATACCGCCGGAGCGCATGAATGGAATTTCGAGTATCGGCATCAATATCCATACAGAGGGAACAGAACCTTATGAGGATGTCCAGATGGATATTCTCTCCGGCAAGGTCATTGATCTGGAAATTCTGGATTATGTACCGGATATAACAGACAATCCGAAAGCAATCGAGGTCATAGCGGAGCTGGTTGACAAGTTACCGGACATTGAGGTGCGTGGTTCGCTGGAGAAGTGGCAGGCTGCTATCCTTGCTTCGGAGATAGATCAGTTTTCTTATGAGTATGATACCTATCAGTATCAGGATACGGTAGAGGACAGGGAAGCGCAGGTTGCGAATATCACTGAGGACATCAGAAGCGGCAATACTGGATATCTGAATGACTTTCTCAATGCGGTCATTTCTGAAGATGTCAGATAGGGCATTACGGATATTTTCGGACAGAGAGTGGAGATTGATGATAGCGAAGTAGTTCAGACTGCAAGAAAGGCAAAGGAGCTGCTTGACAGGCTGGAAGAATACAAGCCTCTTGCAAAGGTGGAGGAACTGACCGAGCAGGTCTTGGGAAAACTTCAGAGCATGACTGATGAGGAATTTGCAGAAGTTTCTTTGGAAGCAGCAGAATGAATGTGATCGGTACTGGCAAAATTCGACACTACATGATATAATATTTTTTAGTCAGATTAGAGCAGTAGGGATAGTCTTGCGGTTGACCTTTCTGGAAACAGAAAGGAGGTCGGTATGGATACTTTAGAAGTGCTTACACTTTTACTGGTTGTATT
>OGPA01001572.1_pt1 | contig 18596 bp, 12 predicted proteins | sample 1552841 | NCBI WGS metagenome assembly OGPA01 (sample SAMEA2579916, study PRJEB22360) | human gut metagenome | reverse complement strand
ACGTACAAGATGGTAAGGTTGTCCAAGATGAAGATGATTAGAAAGTATTTTGATTTTGATCGATAAGCTAGACTGCCATACTAGGCCGTTAAAAGTGGGGTTACAGCTAAGTGAAAATGTTAACCTCAAAACATGTAAAAACATCTCCGAAAATCAGTCGGAGATGTCTTTTTGTCTTACAAATTCTTTTTCTTTTTCCGGACTGTAATTTGATATAAATCCAAATGGATTTTCATAAATAGCTATAAAATCGCCGTAGAGGGCACCAGCAAGCCTCAGAATCAACGAAAGGAGTTTTTTCACAAAATTACACCCTAAATTTGAAAGTGCCTAAAAACCGCCTTAAAATCGCTCTCAGGGCATACGCTTAATTTTCATTTCCACTCCGTATTTAATCGCAGAGCCGTCTGCAAGGCTCTGTAATGCGCAAATCCATTGAAGGGAGTGATGCTATATGCACTATTTCAAACGGGCTGTAAATTGCCCGCAAATGCGTATTAACGGCATATGCCGAAAAGAAAGGAAATGAAAATGAAACAAAAATTCTGTAAAAAGCTTCTGCTGATAGTAACAGCTGTAATGATGCTTTGTTCGACAATACCATTCCAAGCATTCACTCAGGTTTCAGCTGCTTCGAGCTATGAAGTTTTGGTATTGTTTTCTCCAGAAGGATACGGACAAAAAACCGATGTTCAAATATCCAAGAACGGTAAAATAAAAGCCGGCGGTACATGGCGAATCATCACAAACAACGGAGATATAGCATATTGTCTGGAACCTGGGAAGTCGATAAATACTAATTCCGACTATATTGCATATTACAAAAACGGAACAATTTCTTTGACGCAAAGCCAAAAAGTTCTTTTAGAACGAATATTTTTATACGGCTATGCAAAAAAGCCTGCCGATCTGTACAGCTATTCGGAATATCTTCCGCAATATATAGCAACACAGTTATTGGTGTGGGAGGTTATTGCAGGTCAGAGAGACGCACAATTTAACCGTATTTCCAACGGCTATACGCCTGTAAAGGATGTTTTAAACAATTTTAAAAATGCCGAAGTATGCAAACAGGTCAAGAGCTTTTACGAAGCCTATGAAAAAAATATCAAGGCTGATGGGAAAAGCGTTTCATTTGCATCTACTCGTGAATCTGTAGCTGAAAGTAAAGCTGCTGCCTGCGGCAGCGATGGAACATACACATTCACTGACAAAAACGGTCAGCTGAATAATTTCGACGTTACAGTCAAGGACGGTTCAGTTGTTTCAAAATCAGCAACACAGCTGAAAGTCAAGGCTGAAGCCAACAAAACAGCATTGATAACTATGAAGCAAAACAATGTCAACGCTTCCGGCGAACGCTGCGGAATGCTCGTACTGACAAACGGATCAAACAACCAGACTATTACCAAACTTCAGGCTGATCCCCGTGATTATTACGCAGCTGTAAAGGGCGTAGAAAACGGCAGCCTGTGGATAAAGAAAAGTTCTCCGGACGATAACAAGGTGGAAGGAATTACATTCCATATTACCGGTAACGGAATCGACGGAGACTACACCACAGGCAAAGACGGATATATCAGAATACCCGGTCTTAAGCCCGGCACATACAAGGTTTCGGAGAAAACCTCAAGTATTTACACAAATGTCCGTGATAAGACAGTAATAGTTGAGGCGGGAAAAACGGCGTATGTATTGTTCGTAAACACACTGAAAAAAGGTCATCTTGTTGTAACAAAATATACCGAGGATAAAGCTGAAGCCAATTTCACATTCGGTCTTTACTCAACAACTTCTGACGGTAAGGTATATGATACTTTTGACGATAAAATAACCACCTACATACAAGGCTCAGGTTACGGAAAAGCTTCATGGACTGAATTGCCGTTCTGGACCGAAGACGGAAAAGAATTAATATACGTTCTTACGGAAAAAAATGCACCTGACAGGTATGTGACTTTAGGTGAATTCGAAGGTTCTTTGTTATCTTCAGCTGATGACAACGGACTTATGATTCATTTGGACGTGGAAAATAAATTGAAACGTTCAAGCGTTCTTATTGTCAAAAAGGATTCGGAATCCGGAGACAATATTCCGCTTCCCGGAACAGAATTTCAGATACTTGATTCAAACGGAAATAAAGTAATTTTAACCGATGATGACGGTAATGAAACTGATACATTCGTGACCGATGAATCGGGACAGATTTTACTGCCCGAACCTCTGGTTTACGGTACGTATCAGTTGATAGAAACCAAAGCTCCGGACGGCTATGCTTTAGACAAAACCCCGATTGATTTTGCCATCACCGAGGACGGCGCTACCGTTCAGGTTGAGAAAATGAATACTCCGCAAAAAGGAACTATTACGATTTCAAAAATCGGAGATGTTTTTTCATCTGTTGAAAGCGAAGAAAATTCTTCTGCTGAAAGTGAAAAAAACAAAAAAATCTACTCTCCTGTCTTTGAAGAAAATTCTTTGAAGGGCGCAAAATTTGACATTATTGCAGCTGAGGATATTTACACTCCGGACGGTAATTTAAAAGTCGAAAAAGATACGGTTGTGGACACAATCACAACAGGCTCTGACGGTACGGCAACCTCAAAGAAACTGTATCTCGGAACATACCGAGTTGTTGAAATCGAAGCTCCGGAGGGATACGTCCTTGAGAACGGCGAAACCCTTGTCACTCTCGAATACGAAGGACAGGAAATAGCCGTAACCAACACAGGTACGTCCTTTAAGAACAATTACCAGCAGGTAAATATTACTCTGGAAAAGTATCTTGAATCCTCTGAGAAATACGGTATTAACGGTGAAGATTATGCACAGTACGTAAAATTCGGACTGTACGCTGCTGAAGAAATCACAGCTGCCGACGGTACGGTCATTCCCGAAAACGGACTGATTGAAACTATCGGTCTGACTGAGGATATGAAAGCGCAGTTTAACAAAAAACTGCCGTTGGGAAGTTATTATGTTCAGGAGATTACAACCGACGAGCATTACATTCTCGACGATACAAAATATCCCGTAAATTTTGAATATTTAGGTCAGGATACGGCTGTTTCAGAAATTAAAATCAATGACGGAAAAGTTATTGATAATACTTTCAAAACAGGGCGTGTTGAAGGTCTGAAAGTTGACGCCGATGATAAGTCAAAATTATCGGGCGCAGTAATCGGTCTTTTCAATGCGGACGAAACTGATTTTTCAGAAGAAAATGCAATCGAAACTGTCGTTTCAGACGATGACGGCTCATTTAATTTTGAAGAAATCATTTTCGGAAATTATCTTGTCAAAGAGATCGAATCGCCTACAGGATATGTGCTTTCAGATGAGACGTTCCCCGTTGTTATTTCCGAAGATGGTGACGTAATTAAAATCACCATCAAAAATGAAAAAATCCGTGGAAGCGTTCAGGTCAAAAAATATGATTTAACAAATAAATCTAAGGCTCTGAACGGGGCAGTTTTTGAAATTTTCGCCGATAAAAACGGTAACGAAAAATTTGAAAATGATACCGATAAATCTTACGGATTTTTGAATGAAACTGGCAGCGGAATTTATCAGCTTGACGGTGTGGAATACGGCGGATATCTCTTAAAAGAAACCGTTGCTCCGGCAGGCTATGTTATCGATGAAAATTATTACTACTTTGAGATTCGTGAAAACGGAGAAATTGTAAATGTAAGTAATGATAAATCATCGGATAAATTCTTTAACGACGTTATCAGAGGAAATGTAAACGGTCTTAAAATCAATGCAGATGATAAGACTGAATTACAGGGTGCATTAATCGGTCTTTTCAATGCGGACGAAACTGAATTTACCGAAAAAAATGCAATTGAAACTGTAACGTCAGATAAAGACGGAAGTTTCAAATTTACCGATATTGTTTACGGTAAATATAAGGTTGCTGAAATCGAAGCTCCGGAGGGATTCGTACTGTCTGAAAATGTTTACGACGTCAACATCAACGTTAACGGAGTGACCATTGAAATTACGATCCGCAACAAGCCCATTAAGGGTAATGTTCTGATCGCAAAATATGATAGCGGAAATCCTCCTCAGATTCTGAACGGAGCGGTATTTGCAGTTTACAGGGACGTCAACGGCGATAAGAAATTTACTGGCGGTACTGATGAACTGTTAGGTAATATGACCGAATCCTCTGCGGGAATTCATGAGTATAAAGATTTACTGTACGGCGATTATCTCACCAGAGAAATCAAAGCTCCGGAAGGATACACTGTCGACAGAAATTATTACGCCTTTTCTATTAAAAAAGACGGTGAAACAGTCAAAGTCGGCAACAATGCGGACGGTAACTTTTACAATAAGGATATAAAGGGAAATATAGAAGGCGTTAAGGTCGGAGAATCCGACGAACCTTTAAGCGGCGCAGTTATCGGACTGTTCGCCGATGGCGAATCCGATTTTTCAGCCGATAAAGCTGTAAAATATGTTACAACAGATGAAAACGGCAAATTTGCCTTTGAGGACATTGAATACGGCAAATACATTGTTGCTGAAATTCAGTCTCCGGAGGGATATGTACTTACATCTGAAACATTTCCGGTAAGTATTGAAGAAAACGGTCAGGTAATAACCGTTAAAATTCATAACGAAAAAATCCGTGGAACAATCGAAGGCGTTAAGGTCGGAAAATCAGACGAACCCCTTGCAGGGGCAGTTATCGGATTATTCGCCAATGGCGAATCCGAATTCACAGCTGAAAACGCTCTTGCAACGGTTACCACTGAAAAAGACGGCAGGTTCATATTCAAGGACATAGTATACGGAAAATATATTGTTGCCGAAATTGAATCGCCGGAGGGATATATTCTTACTGAAAAAACCTTCCCTGTTTCCGTCAGCACAGATAATGAAGTAATTACTGTCAAAATCAGTAATGAAAAAATCAAAGGCAATATTGAAGGTATTAAGGTCGGAGAATCCGATGAACCTTTAAGCGGCGCAGTTATCGGTCTTTTCGCCGACGGTGAATCTGATTTAACCAACAGAAACGCTCTGGGTACTGTAACTACTGACGAAAACGGTAAATTTGTTTTTGAAAATGTAGAATACGGCAAATATATAATTGCTGAAATACAGCCTCCTGAAGGATATATTCTGACTAACCAGATCTATCCTGTGGAAATCAGTCAGAATACTCAAATCAGTATTACTATTGTCAACGTTAAAATCAAAGGCATCGTTGAGATAGAAAAATACGATTCCCTTACTGATGAAAAGCTGTCCGGCGCTGAATTTACCGTGTTTACAGATACAAACGGCAATGGTAAATTTGACGAGGGCGAACAGTACGGAGTTCTGGAGGAAGTTGAAACAGGCTTGTACAGGCTTGAAAATATTCCGTACGGTAGTTATTTCTTAAAGGAAACCAAATCTCCTGACGGATACTATATTGATGATAATTATTATAACTTCAAAATTGAAAACAACGGAGAAGTTGTAAAAATCACAAACAATGATTTGTCAGATAAATTTGTAAATCAAAAAATAACTACCACTACGACTACTACGGTCACTACAACAACTACCTTTACATCCGGAACCGTTCCGTACGTGACATATAATAATCCTTCACCGCTGACAGGAAGCAAAAAGATTCCAGCCGCTGTTTTCATTACAGGTCTGACTGCTTTCGGAGGCATGCTGCTTTTCAAACACAGAAAGCAGAATAAAAAATAAGTTGATTATATAATTAACTTTCTTTCATCATAATTATTCCTCATATATAACTATTTTTCCTTTAAAGAGCGCTTCCCGTCTTTCGGGAAGCAGACTCTTTATTTATTAAAGATCAGAGGTGATCGAATGCAAAATGAAGATATATCAAAACAAATATATATGTTTGCATGTAATAACGTAAAGCAAGGACTGCAAATGCTTACTACATATTATATAAATAAAAAGGCTTTTGGGAAAAAAGAATTTCCTCAGGGAGAGCAAAGCCTGCAATCTCTGTATCAGCATGGTCAGCCTATGCTTAGTATTGTTGTTAAGGGAGACGAAAAGCTTCATGAATTCCGAAAAACAGCTTCAAAATATAACTTGGATTTTGCCATTCAGCATGATTCGGAAACAAAGATACATACTGTATATTTCAAATCCCGTGACAACAGCGTTATAGATAAAATCTTAACAAAATACGGCGAACAAAGCTTAGAGGATTTGCAGTTCCAAAAGCAGCCGCTTAGCAGCGTGGATATCAGCGGCGATTCATCTCTGAGAAATTTCAGGGATATTGCAGCACGGTATAACGTTGATTTTGCAGTAAAACAAAATCCAAAAAGCAAACAGTATGTTATTTTTTTTAAAGCAAGAGACAGCGAAATTATGGAACGAGTGTCCAAGGAATTCAGAGAACAGGATTTAAAGGCTAAAGATTCGGTTTTAGAGAAATTAGCGGGTAATCAGGAAAAGGTTAAGGAAATGGCAAAGGAAGCTGAGAAAACTATGGAAAACGGTGTTAAAAAGGGAATGGAAAAAGTAAATGAAAACATTGAAAGAACACTTTAACAGTTTCCTGCAAAAGAAATATATAATTCCTCTGGTAATATCAGTTATTTCCTTTGTTGTAATGAACAAAACGTGTTGGTGTTATCATAATCTTTCGGGAGACGCTTTTACAAGGATTTACATAATTGCTGAAAATCCTCTGCAAATTTTCGGACTTCCGCTGATAAGCCTTGACAGCAACGATCTTCTTTTCCCCTTCCTTATAGCCTGCATGATATATATTCTCATTGTAACCCGAACTCAAAGGCAAATGAGAACCGGAGAAGAATACGGTTCTTCAAAATGGGCAGACAAAAATGAAATAAGGAAATTCATGGATCCAAATCCATGGAAAAATGTTATTTTGACTGCTACAGAAGGTCTTACCTTGAAGGATTGGCGGATTATTCCTTTTAACGGCAGAAATAAAAATATTCTCATTGTAGGCGGTCCGGGAACAGGAAAAACAAGATTTTTTGTAATTCCAAACCTTATGCAGCTGAACAGTTCATATGTTATAACCGATCCGAAAGGAACGATTTTACCCGATGTAGGCACATTACTTTATAAAAAGGGAAAGTACGTTATAAAAATACTGAATCTCAAAGATTTCAGCAAATCTTTGCATTATAATCCCCTTGCGTACGTAAAAACTGAACTGGATATTTTGAAATTTTCCAATATGCTCATCGAAGCAACAAAAGCTCCGGACGAAAAACAGGACTTCTGGGTAAAGGCAGAACGACTGCTTTATCAGGCGGTTTTAGGACTTATAATCTTTGAAGCTCCTCCGGAAGAGCGTACCATGAATACCCTTGTAGAGATCATTGACGCTTCCAAAACACGTGAGGACGAAGGATATATGAATGCAGTTGATATGCTGTTTGAGGATCTGGCAGAAAGGAATCCAAATCATTTTGCAGTAAGGCAGTATAGAAAGTACAAGCTTTCAGCCGGAAAATCTGCTAAATCAGTATTGCTGTCATGCGGCGTACGTCTCTCTCCGTTTGATATTCAGGATATAAGAGACCTTATGACATATGATGAAATGGAACTGGACAAAATAGGCGACCGCAAAACTGCGCTTTTCGCTATTACTTCCGATACCGACACTTCCCTTAACTTTATTGCATCGTTTATGTATATGCAGATGTTCAATTTACTATGCGATAAGGCTGATAACAGAAGAAAAGGAAAGCTTAAAGTTCCCGTAAGATGTATATTCGATGAGTTCAAGAATCTCGGTAAGATACCAATGTTTGAAAATCTGATCACTACTATACGTTCAAGAAATATTTCAGCCTGCCCTATCGTACAGACAAAATCTCAGCTGAAAGCAATATACAAAGACGACGCTGAAACTATTGCAGGAGGCTGTGACAGTATGCTGTTTCTCGGAGGTCAGGAAAAATCGACTCTTAAAGATGTAGCAGAGCTTCTCGGTTCTCAGACAATCGATATTTTAAATTCATCACGTTCCTACGGAAGAAATAGAAGCGATACGTCGAATTATCAGAAAACAGGACGAAAACTTCTGGACGAATCTGAAATATTCAGAATGCCCGGTGAAAAGTGTATCTTAACAATACGAGGAGCAAATCCGTGGTATTCCGATAAATACGATATTACCACGCACCCGAACTACAAATATCTTGCGGATTACAATGACCGCAATTATTTTGATATTAAGAAATATATTGCACGTTACAGATCAAACGCCGATTTTAAAATCGGAAAAAAAGATAAAATTACAGAAATTAAAACAGTTGAAAATTCGCCATTGGCGAATTAAGGATTTAGGAGGTCAAAAATGGACGTTTTTATACAAACAGTTGAAATATTAGGAAATATGTTTTTTGTGGGCGGATTGATAGTACTTATTATAGGCGCTGCACAGTTATTTATGTCCTTGAGTTCACAGAATTCAGATTCAAAAAGTCACTCAGGTCTGCTTCTTGCATCAGGTATAGGATTAATGACAATAGGAAAAGTTCTGATACCCATGATATCTACTCAGGTAAGCTTTTAGTTGAATAGAGGTGATTTTATTTGGGAGATATATTAGATTCAATTGAAAATAAAATTATCGGCTGGCTTCGCAGTGCGGTAGAAGAATGTCTGACAGGATTATTTGATGATATGACCGACGCTTCCCTTTATGCAAGCGATCAGCTGGAACAGACACCGGAGACATGGAACAGCGGTATTTTTGCATTGGTAAAGCAAATTTCAATAGAAGCTATCGTCCCGATCGCAGTTATCATACTGTCTATAGTAATATGCCATGAATTTATTACACAGCTTCTGGACAAGTCAATACGTGAAATGGACATCGAAGTTGTAGCTAAGATGGCATTTAAATTATGTTTCGGCATTTTTATTATGAATCATGTTTTTGACATCACAATGGGTATTTTTCAATTGGGACAGCAAGCCGTCAGGATCACGGAATATGTAATATTAGATGAAACGGGGCATATGGGACATGATCTATACGGTATATTTGAAGATCAGATAAAAGATCTTGGGGTCGGACAAATGCTTATAGTTTTACTGGAAGCGATAGTAATAGATATTATTACTAAGCTTGCAAGTATAATTGTAATAATTATCGTAACCTCAAGAATGATCGAAATCTACATATACTGCTCTATTTCTCCTCTGCCCTTTGCTACTCTCACTAACAGAGAATGGGGAAATATCGGACAAAACTTCTTAAAAAATCTGTTTGCTCTTGCATTTCAAGCATTCGCTATGATGTTATGTTTGGGAATTCACAATGGTCTTATAAACAATATTATCATTTCTAATTCGGATTCCCTCAACTGGACTTTGCTTCACTGCACCGGTATCAGCATCGTTGTTGTTCTTCTGCTTTGGAAATGCGGCAGTATTTCTAAATCTATTTTTAATGCTATTTAAATGAATATAAAATTCGCCAATGGCGAATTAAAGGAGGTAAACATGGAAAATAATTTTGTTCAGGGTGTTCACGGTAAATACAATTTTTATGTAATTGCCTTTGATTCACAAAATCATTTTACTAATTACGGCAATGAGCGTATTGATTTGACCTTGAAACAAGCTCAGGAGATTTACTCTAAAACAGTACTTGAAAATCCAAAGCATGTAAACACAATGCTTGGAGTAGCGTATAGTGCAGAAAAACCGGAACGTGACAGATACGGAACAGACGCAGTTGACCTGCTTCAATGCATTGACGGAAAAATAAAATTATGCGAGGATTACAAACAATCTCCTCTGCTAAGCAACGAAGGACTTATTGCGGTTAATACTGTAAATATCCTGAAAAAAAGCATCGGAGATTTGCAGAAACATCTTGATAAGAACAGCAGTCAAAAATCAGTTTCTCATCAGAAACCGCACAGCATTAGCAGTCAATCAAATTCACTTCTCGGTAAGCTTCGTGATAATCAGGCAAGGTTAAACGAAATCGAACATTCCGATGGAACGTCTGCTCATTTGGAAAATATATAAATTAAATTCGCCATTGGCGAATTTTCAAAGGAAGTGATCAAAATTGTACATACAGTTTACAAAGGACATAAACAAAATCCGTAATACTGTTTTCTTTGGATTAACGATCAGAGAAATAATTGTATTTATTATATCCGGATTAACAGCATTCCTGTCGTTCCATTTCACAAAACGATTCATTCCCACCGGAATGGCGCTTTATATAATAGTACCTATAATGGCAATTGCATGTTTTTTTGTCTTTTATAACAAAAATACACTCAAATTCGAACGGCTTATTTTTAATAAATTAAAAAGGATTTTTTGCAGTTCTAAAATCCGTACTTTTCAAACAGAAAATATTTACGAAATAATTGAAAAAAAGGAGAATTCAGAAAATGCTGGGAACAAAGGAATTAAAAGTTTCGATAAAAAACATAAAGCAGTTAAAAAGCATGCTGCCCAAAACCGTTCAGTAGACTATACCGTTTCTGGACATGCGCAAAGACGGAATATGCATGGTAAAAAACGATTATTACACAAAAACTCTGCAATTTAACGATATAAACTATGAACTCGCAGGAGATGAGGAACAGGAAGCTATATTCAATCGTTACTGTCGTTTTTTAAACCAGTTTGAAAGCAACATTGATATTCAATTTACTTTTCAGAATAAGGTTATTGATTTAAAAGAATTCAGAAAACAAATCAAGCTTCCCGATAAAAAAGGTGAATCTGACAAAATTAAAGAATACCGGCAGGAATATCAGGAAATGCTTTACAGTCAATTTGAAAAGAGAAGCAGCGGAACCGTTAAAGTAAAATATCTGACTTTCGGAGTTCATGAAAAAAACTTCAGAAAAGCTAAGGCTTCTCTTGAACGTGAAGAGCTGAAAATTATCCGGATCTTTAAGCGTATGAATGTTAATGTTCATTCTTTAAACGGATTTGAAAGGCTTAAGCTTCTGAAAGAAAGTCTGCATCCGCTTCACCCGATTCCTTTTAATTTTGACTGGAAATCAAGATATACCTCCGGTATTTCCGTAAAAGACAGTATCGCTCCGACTTCTATGGACTTCAGCAAACTTAACTGCTTCAGAATAGGAAACAGTTACGGCGCTGCTTATCATGTATATATTGATTCAGCCGAAATTTCCGACAGAATAATCGAGGAAATTATGACTGTTGAGGGAAACGTCGCAGTAAATATACATACTCATTCCCTGGATCAGAATAAAGCGTTACGCTTTGTATCGCACAAGCTTACTAACGCTCAGGCTGTAAAAATCGGAAAGCAGCACAAAGCAGCCGATCAGGGACATGACGGTGATATTCTTTCCTTGGATCTTGTCGATGACATAAACGCAGCTAACAGTATTTATGACAGCTTAACTAAACGTAATAACAGGTTCTTCATTACAACTCTTTTGGTTACGGTTTATGCTGCAAAGCCCTCGGAACTTTGTGAAATTGAGAAGGATATACAGTCCATCGTTCAGAAGTATCATTGTGAATTGAAATCTCTTGATGATTTGCAAGAGGAAGGAGCAATGTCTTCTCTGCCTATAGGTATAAACAAAGTTAAAATAAACAGGTCGTTTACAACAGTTGGACTTGGAGCGTTTATACCGTTTACCACTCAGGAAACTTTTACTCCCAACGCAACATACTACGGCTTTAACCCTCTTTCCAACAGTATGCTTACACTAGACAGAAATAATCTGATAAACTACGGTGCTTTGATTCTCGGCATGTCCGGAACAGGTAAGTCATTCACTGCCAAACGGGAAATCCTTGATAAATATTTCCGTACTAACGATAACATTATAATCTGCGATCCGCAGGCTGAATATATTACACTGACTAAAGAACTTGGCGGTACTGTAATCGAAATTTCCGCAACATCTAAACATCATTTAAATCCTTTTGATATAAATTTAAGAAGCTATGAAAAGGGTGATGATCCTGTTGCAATCAAATCTCAATTTATTCTTTCCATGTGTGAAGCGGCTATAGGAAACCTCGAAGCTGCCGAAAAGTCAATAATTGACAGATGCATAAGGAAAATCTATCAGAAATATCTGGACGATCCCAATCCTGAAAATATACCTGTTTTTAAAGATCTGTACAATGCGTTGAGAAGCGTTGAAAACAATCTGCATGCGCAGGACGTTGCAGACGCTTTAGAGATTTTTGTAACAGGTTCTCTCAGCGTTTTTAATCACAGAACAAATGTAGATGTTAACAATCGTATTTTATGTTTCGACATTAGGAAACTTTCCGAACATCTTCATAAAATGGGTATTTTGGTTATTGTAGATTACGTCTGGAACAAAATTTCCAACAGCAGAGACAAAAATCTCAGTACATGGTTTTATGTTGACGAGTTTCATCTGCTTCTGAACGATCCTCTGACTGCCGCATATTCTACGAAAATGTGGAAAGAGCTAAGAAAATGGGGCGGTAAGCCTACCGGTATTACTCAGAATGTTACAGATGTTCTTCTATCTCATCAGGTAGAAAATATTCTTAAAAATTCCGCTTTTATAGTGTTGTTAGGACAAGCCGCCGGAGACCGTGAAATACTTGCGGAACGTCTGGGCATCTCTCCTCAGCAGATGGAATACATTACCGATACCGGTGTAGGCGAAGGTCTTATTTATTACATTGACAAACATCAGCACGGAACGATCATTCCGTTTAAAGATGAATTTCCTAAAGACAGCAAGCTATACAAGCTTATGTCAACAAGTAATGACTATGATTAATTCAGGGGTTTTTAAATTCGCCATTGGCGAATTTTCAAAGGAAGTGATATCTTGGCAATAAATAAGAAAGCGTTAAACAAAAGATATGCTAAAAATGTCTATAAAAAGCGTAAAAAAGTCAAGTCAGTAAAATCAAATTATAATTCAGTCCCAACGGCTGTTTCAAAATATACTGCATATTCAAATAGCGGCAGCAAAAAAAGCGCTAATGAAGATGTTTCACAATATGCTATGTTTTCATCTGCCAAAGCAGTAAACTTTGCAGCCCACAACGTTAGTCAGCTGCCGAAGTCTGAAACGGCTTGCTTTTTTAATTCTTATAAAACAAGTCATACCTCCGGTCTTTCTCAAGCAGAAAATATTTCAAATAAAAGTAATTTTCTGAATGTTTCATCTTCAGGTAAAAATGAAAAAGACAAAAATTATAAAAAACGAACATATGAGAGAAACCGCCGGAGACTGTATAAATCCAAACGAAAACGTCTCAGTACCGTCAAGGCATATAAAAGCGCCGCTTCAAAAGCCAAAGCATTAAAAAAAGTCATTGCAGGTATTGTAAAAGTTCTTTCAAGTGGAAAAGTTTTATTGGTAATGGGATTATCTGCACTCACAGTCGTATTAATAGCAGTCCCGATTATATTATTTTTAATGATATTTACATCAAGCAGCGGAAATTTTGTGCAGGATTATTTAATAGATGTTATCGCTGCCTATCCTGCTGATGAAAACGACATTACACGTGTAAATCTGCACTGGCAGTCACTGATCGTATCTCTGAAAGAACAGCATAAAAAGGTACCTGAAACAGTCACAGGACATTATGATAAGAAGCATTCCGAAATTGCAGATATTATGGAGGATAACAACAGAGTACTTTCATTCATATCCGCTTATTATATGGGAAAAAGATGGACTTTCAACGAAGAAGTTCAGAATCTCGTCACGCAGATTTTTACAGAAATGTACGTTATAGAATACAATTTTGTTGCAGTAATTGTCTGGATAACCTTAAAAAATAAAGGCTCCGGCTTCTGCCGGAACCCTAATTCGCCATTGGCGAATGGAAAGGACTGTTAATGAAATTAGTCATAGCTGAGAAACCCAGCGTCGGGGCGAATATCGCTTCCGTACTGGGTGCAAATATAAAAAAGCAAGGTTATCTTGTGGGAAACGGTTATATAGTTTCATGGTGCGTAGGTCATTTGATAGAACTTGCCGAACCGGAAGCCTATGGAGAAGATTATAAAATCAAACCGTGGATCACGGACTGCCTTCCCATCATTCCTGAAAAATGGAAATTTGGTGTTATCAAAGAAACAAGCTCTCAGTACAAAAACCTGAAATCTCTTATGAATGATCCATGTGTTGATGAAATTATATGTGCCACCGATGCAGGACGTGAAGGAGAGTGTATTTTCAGATATGTGTACAAGCTCTGTCGATGCTCAAAGCCTGTAAAGCGGCTTTGGATTTCTTCAGTTGAAAAAAATGATATTATAGACGGTTTTAACAACCTGAAAAATGACAGCGATTATGACCGTCTTTTTCAATCAGGATACGCAAGAAGCAAAGCCGATTGGCTTGTCGGCATGAACGGTACTCGCCTGTTTTCAGCAATGTACAATAATTTTCTTTCTGTAGGACGTGTACAGACTCCTACATTAAAAATCATTGTGGATCGTGAAAATGAAATTAACAATTTTAAGTCAGAAAAATATTATACCGTACTTCTGAATTGCGGAGAATTTACGGCTGAATCTGCAAGAATTCCTGATTTACCGACGGCTAAAAAAATCCTGCAAAATGTTAATACAAGTACGGCATTTATTAAGTCAATCAAAAAGGAATCTAAAAAGGTTAGTCCTCCGAAGCTTTTTAATATTGCGGATTTACAGAAAACTGCTAACCGTCTGTTTGGTTATACCGCTAAGCAAACTCTTGACTATGCACAATCCCTTTACGAAAAAAAGCTTATTACATATCCCAGAACCGACAGTAATTATGTCAATTCAAGCATGAAAGACAAAATCATTCAGCTGACCGCTGCTGCATCAGGAATTATGTCCGCTGAAATTTCATTTACGCCTGATGCAGACAGACTAATAAATGATGAAAAGGTTACAGATCATCATGCTTTACTGCCTACTTTGTCTGTTTCTGATGCAGATATTGAAGCTATTCCCGATTCTGAAATGAAAATACTGCGGCTTATCTGTTCTCAGCTGATCTATGCAGTTTCTCCAGAACATATTTATGAATCTACAGCTATAACAGTAAGCTGTGCCGACAATGATTTTACCGCACTGGGAAAGAAAATTTCTCAAATGGGTTGGAAAGAATTTCAGTTAAAATTTGTTTCATTACTCACCGGTAAAGAAATGTCTGTTAAAGAAACTATATTTACAGATAACATTATCGAAGGACTTGTGATTGAAAATCATACTGAAAAGATCGCAGATCATCAGACAACTCCGCCGAAACGCTATACGGATTCCTCTTTGATATCTGCTATGGAACGTGCGGGAAACGAGGACTATGAAGATGAAAATGCCGAAAAGAAAGGAATCGGCACTCAGGCAACGCAGGCAGGTATTATTGAAACTATAATAAAGCGTGGCTATGTGGAACGTTCCGGTAAAAATCTTATTCCTACACAAAAAGGTATAAGTCTGATCGAAGCAGTACCGGAAGAAATAAAGTCTCCGAAAACTACTGCCATTTGGGAAAGTAAACTTCAGCTTATTGAAAAAGGCGAATACTCCCCTGACGATTTTATGAATGAAATAAATGAATTTGTTAAAAGTCTTGTTGATACTTACAGCAAAGAGGAAAACATAAATAAAGACCTATCATTCAGAGCTGAACGAAAGGTCATTGGTAGATGTCCAAAGTGCGGTAAAAATGTTGTAGAATATCCTAAATCTTATGGTTGTGAAAGTGGTAAGGACGGGTGCGGATTTGTTATATGGAAAAAAATCTCAGGTAAAACCATTCCGGAGGGTGCTGTACGTTCTCTTCTGGATTACGGAAAGTCCGCAAAGCTTAAAGGCTTTAAGAAAAAAGACGGAAGCGGTACATTTAGTGCATATCTTGTATTGGATAAAGAATTTAAAGTAGCCTTTAAGTTTAAATAAAAAATTCGCCAATGGCGAATTGGAAAGGAAAGATAAGATTGAAAATTATTAAAAAAATAATTATGCATATTATCGGCTTATTCAATCTATATGAAGATAATAAATATAAAGATTATGTACGCAACTATAGAAAAAAATATTTTAATTAATATTATTCGCCAATGGCGAATTGAAAAGAAAGGAAGTAAAAAATGAGTAACGAAGAATATCTAAATAATATGAATGTTCAGTATTCACCGGAAGAAAATAAAGATGATTATGGATACCACGATTCACATGAATCTTCCGAACCTGAACTAAAACGTGGTATTATTGCACGTTTTCTTGATTCAAAAATAGATACATACAATGACAGAATCAGCAGTCTTGAAGAAAAAAATGTACTTCTCAATGAAAAAATTCAGAGAAATCAAAGCAAAATTGATAAATTTAATTCCAGAATTGCAAAACTGGAAAAGCAAAATATCTTTCTTAAATCCATAGCACAAGCTTATCCTCAGTCTGAAAAGGCTATTAATTTATTAATTGAAAAAAATATTAATAAGATACACAATCTTAAAACTAAAAAAATTCCTGCAAAGTTTGAAAAGATTGAAAAACACAAAGCTAATATTAAATATAACGAAAATCTAATATATAAATTACAACTTAAAGTAAAAACCTGTGAAAACATAAAAGAATACTTTCACAGCTTCAGCATTAAAAATCCTGAGCTTCGTCATGACAAGTTTATGAATTGCTTAAAATCTATTAACGATTCGTCAAAATATAAACTTGAAAATAGACTGTACCAGTTTGAAAACAAATTAGACAGTTTAAATGCTAAGCTTGAAACTAACAGATACATGCAAAAACATATTGGTAATAACCCTAAAATGCTTGAATACCTTCAATCCAAAGAAAAATCTTATTTGAATAAAATCACAAAACTGGAACGGAAAACTGAAAAAATTAAAACAAAGCTTGATAAGTATCAGACATTAAGTAAAGGTATACAGGGTATTGAAACTGAACCTCCTGCAAATAAATCTCAGCACATTGAAGAAATGATGAGTAAAAACGAAAGCGTTAACAATTCTCTTGCTGAAATTGTTGCTAATCTTTCGGAATCCTCCATTACAGACCGTGTTGTATTATCAAATGCTGCTATTATAAGTGATTTGAATATACATATTTCACGTGAACCTATTCAGACAGAAAAAACTGCTGCCATGAAAGAAAACATTTCAGAAAAGCAGCCGGTTCAAAGTTCTGAAATTAGCGAAAAATCTGTAAAAGTAAATGAATCTGCTGCTGAAAAACAATCTGTTAAAAGTGCCGATATTACTGTTAATAATTCAAACAAGATAACAAAAGATATATTCGATTTTGAAAGTGCCAAAATATTCAAGTCTGATAAATCCCCAAAACATGAAGATTATGTACGTAATGATTTTGCAAGAATTGAATTAAAAATGAACGACGCTTTATGGGAACGTTTTGCTGAAAATGGACTTGTTTTAGATGATACAAGTATAAACAAAGTTATCTTTGAAACCAGCAACAATGGAATGGGATTCGGTAAATTTTATATACCTACCTCGAAGCCATATTTTGTACCTGCTTCTATTCCTGCTGATAAAATTTTAACTGCTGCGGAGCGTTCCGTTATTAAAGATGTTACTTCTAAATTACTTAGTAAACAGACAGAAAAAACTGCTGCCGTGAAAGAAAACACTTCAGGAAAGCAGCCTGTTCAAAATTTTGAAAACTCAACCAATCAAGCTTCACAATCAAAAAACAAAAGCAATATTACAGATAAAAAAGATAAGACTTCCTCTGTATTAAATTCCAAAACAAAGTCTTTGCTTGGTGAGCTTTATAATAATCAGGGCAAGCTATCTGAAATAAACAAAACTGCTGATTTAGGTAAAAATATGACTAAAACCCCAGAAGTATCGTTATAAAAAATTCGCCAATGGCGAATTGAAAGGCAATTAAAATGATTAATCAGTTAATAGCAGATTATGAAAATATACTTTGTACAGAAGAAATGAATCTTGTAGTAGGCTTCTATAATACTGTAGGAGATTTTGACGCAGCTATGGTTTTATGTGAAAAATTGTCTGCCGACGGTTATGGAAAATCTCTTAACAAAGCAAATAAAAGCAGTACGGCAGCAGTCAGTGAATATATTTCAAAGTACCAGATTGCAGATATTACCGGAACATCTGTAGAGTACATAGAATCCCTTCCCTTTGATATTCAGGACGAACTGCTGGACTGCTATGAATCTGACTCAGACAACAAAAATCTTTTTAAAATACTTGATTTAGTGTACAAGCCTGAAAAAGTTGAAGTTAAAAATAATCAGGTCAAAAAAAGACCGTCATTGCTGAAAAAACTGCGATATTATCAGAATTTAATTAATCTTCAGGAACAGCAAAATAATTAAATTCGCCATTGGCGAATTGGAAAGGAAAAATAATTTTGAATAAGTTCAAATTCGTAAAAAATGGCTACGTCGGTCATATGATCTGGAGTATCCGTGACATACATGGAATGACAGAAAAAGAACTAGGCATAAAAGCGGGATTTAGTAGATTTACAGCTGAACGTAAAATCGCATTGTGTGAAGGTAATAGAAAAATCCTAAAAGATAAAGATATGAAAAAAGTTGCAAAAGCGCTTAATGTTCACCCCTTTGTTC
>OGPA01001571.1_pt1 | contig 18599 bp, 10 predicted proteins | sample 1552841 | NCBI WGS metagenome assembly OGPA01 (sample SAMEA2579916, study PRJEB22360) | human gut metagenome | reverse complement strand
TGGTCGAGGTGACGGGACTTGAACCCACGGCCTCTGCGTCCCGAACGCAGCGCTCTACCAAACTGAGCCACACCTCGAAATACCACTGTAATATTATATCACACCCATCAAACCTTGTCAAGGCGTTTTTTTCTGTTTTGTATCCTCTTTGCTCTTTTTTACTGCGTTGACCTTTGGTGTATGACGAATTTATTGAAATCATTCTCATTGTAACTTATTTTCATTGACATACGCCTTGCGTTGTGATATTATATATATAAAGGTGTTCTCATTTAAAAGTTTTTGTATGAGGTGATGAAATTGATGAATATGAAGAAAAGAATGTTGAGCATTGTCCTGTCTGGCGCAATGGCTGTTTCTACTGCTGTGTCTGCTGGATCGTTCAGTGCATTTGCCGTGGCGCAATGTGTTGCGTATTCAGGCTCTAATGTGAATGATCAGGACTATGTGCAATGGTCTGACACAGTGAAATCTTACCTGACAGTGTGCGACAACGGCAATTATATGCGTGTCCAGTCAGGCGCTATCGAGGGCAAGCTCCTTGTGGAATATTACAGCTCTGATTTTGAACCGCTCAGCACTAAGCTTATCGACAATGAACTGCCGGTCTTTGGCGCTTTCTATGACTCAGGTGATAATTATTATGTCCTTAGCGGTCAGGAAAATCCGAAACAAAACGACTCCCTCGAGGTTTTCCGTATAACGAAGTATGATAAGAATTGGAACAAAATAAAGTCCTGCGGTCTGTATGGAGCTAACACTACAGTTCCATTCGACGCAGGCTCGGCAAGAATGACCCATAGCGGTGACCACCTGCTTGTGAGAACCTGCCACAAAATGTATAAATCAAGCGACGGCAATAATCATCAGGCTAATGTTACCATTGAAGTGGATATGCCTTCAATGACTATCACTGATTCATATACCGGCGTCATGAACGTTGATTATGGCTATGTGAGCCACTCCTTCAATCAGTTTATAAAAACCGACGGCAACCATATAGTCGCCCTCGACCATGGTGACGCTCATCCACGTTCTGCCGTTCTGGTGAAGTATAATTCTGATTTTACTACAGGCAAATTTTTCCCAAGTTATTTTGAACAGGTCAGCAATATCGACGTTGTAACATACCCTGAATATACCGCCGGTCACTATAACTATACAGGTGCGGCTATAGGCGGCTTTGATGTGTCATCATCAAGCTATATCGTGGCACAGAGTACAGTTGACCTTGATTATATCAATACGTCAGAAACACGAAACGTCTACGTTTCCGCTGTTTCAAAGGACCTTTCCACAAACAAGCTCAATAAGATAACTTCTTATGCAGAGGGTACAGACTCAGCTTCTGCTCCACAGCTTGTGAAGATAAATAATAACAGCTTTTTGCTATTGTGGAGCAGAGATACAAAGGTAAGCTGTGTGAAGCTAAACGCTGACGGCACAGTAAACGGCAGTATACACACCTTTGAGGGAAGCCTTTCAGATTGCCAGCCTGTTATCAAAAACGGCAGAGCAGTTTGGTATGTTTACGATAAAAATAACGTTACCTTCAACTCCCTGAACCTTTCAAATCTTGACGATATAAAGACGGTTGACGTCAAAACAGGTCATGACTACGAAACAAAGTACGCATCAAAAACTGACGGCACTGTAACACAGACCTGCAAGTCTTGCGGTTATGTGAATAAGTTCACAGTTCCGACCTCTACCACTGTTTATTGGCGCACAGACCTTTCGAATACGTCCTTTTCAAGCGTATTGAGCAAAACTCAGTTCAGTGTGGGCGACAGCATTGATTTCTGGCTTTATGACGATACAGACTACACAGTTGAATTTTCTGATCGCAGTATGGTAAGTGTAAATAAGCTTGAAAACTATGCTAATGATATCAGACGTATCACATTCAAAAACGGCGGTTCACTCACTGTAAAAATTTATCCTACATACAATCCGTCTGTAGCAAAGACATACAAATTCACCTGCGGATGCACGAGCCACACATATGGCAATGCTGTTATTACAAAACAGCCGACCTGCACATCAGAGGGTACAAAAACAAAGACTTGCACAAAGTGCAATGCGACAGTTACAGAAACTATACCAAAGACTTCACACAAATATGCTGACACAGTTGTTGCACCTACTTGCACTACTGACGGCTACACTCTCCACAAGTGTTCTGTTTGCGGTACTTCATACAAGGATAGCACAACAAATGCAACAGGTCACAGCTACGGAAATTCTGTTGTAACAAAACAGCCGACCTGCACATCAGAGGGTACTGCTATAAAGACTTGCACAAAGTGCAATGCGACAGTTACAGAAACTATACCAAAGACTTCACACAAATATGCTGACACAGTTGTTGCACCTACTTGCACTACTGACGGCTACACTCTCCACAAGTGTTCTGTTTGCGGTACTTCATACAAGGATAGCACAACAAATGCAACAGGTCACAGCTACGGAAATTCTGTTGTAACAAAACAGCCGACCTGCACATCAGAGGGTACAAAAATAAAGACTTGCACAAAGTGCAATGTGACAGTTACAGAAAAGCTTCCTGCAAAGGGTCACACTGCAGTTACCGACAAGGGCTACCCTGCTACTTGCACCACCGCAGGCAAAACAGACGGCTCACATTGCTCAGTTTGCAATACTGTTATCAAGGTTCAGACAGTGATATATGCCACAGGTCACAAGTCAAGCGGTTGGATAGTTGACAAGGCGGCTTCTATCGGAGTTAAAGGCTCAAAACACAAGGAATGTACAGTCTGCAAGAAAGTTCTTGAAACGGCTGAGATCCCTGCACTTTCAAGAATTAGCATTTCAAAGGCAAGCGTGACACTTTCAACTTCGATCTACGCTTATGACGGCAAGGCAAAGAAGCCTGGTGTAACGGTCAAGCTAAACGGCAAAACTTTGAAGAATAGTACAGATTACACAGTTTCCTATTCAAACAACACCAAGGTCGGAACAGCTACTGTAAAAATCACAGGCAAGGGCAATTACACAGGCTCAGTTTCTAAGACCTACAATATCAAAAATAACTTCAAGAAAGCCACCATTTCAGGCATTTCAAACAAGTCATATACGGGCAAGAATATCACTCAGAGCTTTACTGTTAAATACAATGGCAAAACGCTGAAAAAAGGCACTGACTACACAGTTTCCTACTTAAGCAACAAGAATATAGGTACTGCCACTGTAAAAGTCACAGGAAAAGGCTCTTACGCAGGCACTATCACAAAGACGTTCAAGATAAATCCTGCCAAGCAGGAGATACAGAAGCTCACTGCTAAGAGCAAGGCATTCTTTGTGGATTGGGCGCAGAAAGGTTCGGCTACCGGATACGAGATACAGTACGCTACCAACTCAAAGTTCACAAGTGCAAAGAAAGTTACCATAACAAACAACAAGACCGACAAGACCACTATTTCAAAGCTTTCAGGCAAAAAGAAATATTACGTTCGTGTTCGTTCGTATACAACTGTAAAGGGTACTAAGTATTATGGCGCTTGGTCGGCTTCAAAGAGTGTGACTACTAAGAAGTAATTTTATATGAGAACAGCGTATCGCAGGGGACTGCGGTACGCTGTTTTATTTTTACTTTGATATTGCAGTTCGAGGCATCAAAAATTATTCTTTTCCTAGTCTTTCAGAAACTTCAAGCACCAATCGTTGGTCTTTTTCCGAAAGTTTCGATACGCTCTCAACTATTTTCTGCGTTAGTGCAGGATTTTTGCTGCCATCGTCGAAAAACTGCTTCGGAGTGACTTCAAGATACTCGCAAATGGCAAGAAATTCACCAAGGGACGGCATCGTCCGTCCTGACGATATGCTTTGGATATATCCCTTACTGTGACCGAGTGCAAGGCTCATCTTGTATTCGGACACATTTTTTTGCAATCTAAGCTGCGTAATTCTGTTGCTGATATCCTTTTCCGTCATTTTCATTCTCCCTCCGTCGATTTGTATCACTATACCTATTATAATATATATAATGTGACGATATTACCGCTTATATTAGTATTATTTCTTGACATATACCGCTAGAAAGGGTTATAATGTAAAAGTAAACTAATTTTAAACGGACATACCTTTGTCTGGCAATTATGCTATACTGAAAGCAAGATAAAACGACAAAATACGATGATCTGCCGCACCAATAATTTGACATTTTTGGTTAAAATAAAAAAATATTCTTCGAAAACGTTATACTAAGCAGCCAGCTTAACAAATTCAAAATCAAATGTGGTATAATTGTAAGAAAGAGGGGTAATAAAATGGAAAATGAACGTTTAGACAGAGTACTTGAAATATTTTATCGGCTTTTGCACGGCGAGGTCGTTTCTAACAAGCTTATTGCGGAGGAGTATGGGATATCATCCAAAAGCGTCAGTCGTGACATTGCAAGGATAAACGATTTTCTTGCGGAATACAGGGAGCTTATGCAAAATGCCGAGGTCACATATTCGCACAAGGACAGGGCTTACATACTTAAAAGCGACGAGTTTCTGAAAAATCAGGAGCTTTTTGCCTTGGTAAAAGTGATACTCGGGGCACGTTGTTTCAGCAAAGAAGATATGATATTCATTGTATCTAAGCTGAGAAAGTTTACCACTGCCAATGACCGAAAGCTTCTTGATGAGGTGATACGCAGGGAGATATATCATTATCACGAGGTGCGCTCTGACTGCGACAGCGTGATAAACAATCTTTGGCGTCTTGTGCAGTGCATTGATGGTAAGAAGGTCATTTCGGTGACATATCTGAAAATGGACAGGAGCGAAGTTGTTAGGAAGCTGAAGCCTGCGGCGATAATGTTCAGCGAATATTATTTTTATCTTATCGCATATGCGGCAGATGATACCCAGTACAAGGCGAGGTATTTCCGCATTGACAGGATAAAAAATATTGTTGAGCACAGGGAGAATTTCCAGCTTGATCGTGAGCACAGCTTTGACGAGGGCGACCTGCGTGAGAAAAATCAGTTTATGTTTCCAGGGGACAACGTGCGGATAACCTTTGAGTTTTCGGGGCTGTCTTTGCAGGCTGTTCTTGACAGGCTGCCCACCGCAAAAGTCATTGAGCAGAACGGCACAAAGAGCGTTATCACTGCCGAGGTCAACTACGGCAGGGGGATAATAATGTACCTGCTCTCCCAAGGCTCGTGGGTAAAAGTCTTTGAGCCAAAACCGCTGGTGGAGGATATGCTGGCAGAGATCAGGGCGATGGGGGAAAGGTATGAGGAGAAATGATTTTACAGCGGTAATAATTAACTATTAAATACAAAGATCAGGTTAGGATGTATAATATGAGTGAAATATTGAAATTAGAAAATGAGGGACTTGCCGTTGAATTTGAAGTCATACCGGCCGTAAGTGAAACTGACATTAAGCAGAGCGGCTATGACATCGACGCTGCGATAAAAGATATAGATAATTGTCTAAACATCACAAATAAAAAAATCGAAGCTCTTAATTCCGAAATAGATAGGCTTACTAATCACGCTGACGGAATGGATTATATTGTGGCAGTTGTAAGCGGAATATTAGCAGGAGCAATTGATTCTATATGGGTTGGAGATTTTTCATTAGATCGTGCAAATGAATATGGTGATAATAAAGTAAATAACTTTGTGATTAAAATTGCACAAAAAGCGGGTTATACAGGTGATGATCTTAATGGTGCAGTAAAATATCTTGAAAAGAATTATGCCATCGTTGCCGATAAAGCTACAAATGATTTCGGCGGAGGTTTACAGCACCATTTACGAGATTTCTCACATCACCCAACACTTATAGGTTTATTTTTCTCTATGCTTACTCAGTTTACACATAAATTATATGGCACAGACGTAGCCGGACACTTTAAAGTGGTTGAAGTGTCTCAAGCAGACCTGATCTTGATCGGTAAGAATTTGCCTGAGAAAATTACATTTGGATTGATCAACTGGTTTTTTCATATGATAAGCGATATGGCTGGCTCATCTTCTTCGATCAGCAAAGGTAATACCGGAACTGGTTTGCCCGGTCCTTTAGTTTCATTTTTAAAGGAAATATCGGCACTTCCAATATTCCGTAAACTTGATGATAATGGATATAAGAAGTTTTCTGTTTGGATATCTAAACTCTTTAACGGAACATTGCTTGCAAAAAAAGATGAAAACGGGAAAATAATAGAAGCTGTAAAATTTGATCTGAGGACTGAAATAGGCGTTGCCAATGAATTAAAAAGGCAAGCTGTTCCAGTGATTATAAACGAATGCATTGTTCGTGGTTTTTATTTTATAAGAAGATTATGCAATGAAATAAAATCAAAGGATATCAGGTCATTTGATGAAATGTCACGAGTTGATTGGAAAGCAACTTTACCATTCAAAAATCGCACTATAGTGCGTATGCTTACAATCTCAACTGGAACGTTTATGGCTTTTGATTTAATTGACGCTGCAATAAGATCAGCGGCAAAGTCAGGCGGTAATGCAGCAGTTTTTGCAAAAGAGTTTATTCTCAAAGTGAATTTTGTAGGTGTGGGCAGATTTGCTATTGCCGCTGGCACGGATATCGGTATGGGCATAAAACGAAATAAACTTAGGAATGAGCGTATGCAGCTCTATACAACAAGTATTAGATTACTAAATGCCAAGGTATATTATTGTGAAGCAAATATGTGGATAGCAGCCGAGGATGCAGGAAAGAGTATCGAAGAAGCATATCAGGTAATGATCGTGTCTGTAGAACGCTATCAAGAAAGTATACAACAAATTTCAGAAGATATGAAAAAATTAGATAAACTTATACCAGAAGCTGAAAAGAATAACCCAGGACTTACAGATGATATTTATGACATCTTGAAGTGGGGATAATAAAAAAGGAGTGTTACATATGAGTAATGAACTTGAAATTTTTAAGGTCAATCAATCTGAACTTCCAAACATCATTACAGATCAATGGCGTGATATACAAGGTTTGGAAGATAAGGTGAAGAAGTCTGTTAAAATGGCTCAGACTGCAAAAACTTCTGCTGACAGGGCTTATGGCAAATCAGCAGGTTTGGGACACAAAAAAGAAGCTATTGAATCTTTGCAGGAAGCTTCTGTTGATCTTGCAGAATCACAAGTACAGGTCGTTGAGGCACAACAACTTTCTTTTGAATATCAGAAGAAGCTAAGCGAGATAACCAAGTATCTGTTTGCACTTGGCGTAAGTAATATAGCTGCCAACAGGACAGTTGTTCGTGAATTGGAGTTAAAGCTGAGAGGTGCTTCAGAGGGGGAGCTTTCCGACTTGGCAAGAAAAGAAGTTCTGAGCGTTATATCCCAGTTGAAAGCTCAGGAAGATATGATGAATAAGCAAAAGCAAATGTCTGAAACGTTAAAATCACAGGATAAAACGATATCAGAACATCAAAAGAAAGCGGAACATCACGATGAAGTCCTTGCAAAAATGGCGCAAAAAGACAAAGAACAAGACCTGACGCTATCTAAACACACTAAAAAAGATCTTGAACATGATCGTCTTTTAGCTGAAAGAAAACAGAAAGACGAGGAGCAGGACAAATGGCTTTCTGAGCAGGCTGAAAAAGACCTTGAACATGACAGACTCTTGGCGGAAAGAAAACAAAAAGACGAAGAACAGGACAAATGGCTTTCTGAGCAGGCTGAAAAAGACCTTGAACATGACAGACTCTTGGCGGAAAGAAAACAAAAAGACGAAGAACAGGACAAATGGCTTTCTGAGCAGGCTAAAAAAGATCGTGAACATGACAATCTCTTGGCGGAAAGAAAACAGAAAGACGAAGAACAGGACAAATGGCTATCCGAACAGGCAGAAAAGGATCGTGAACACGATAGACTCTTAGAGGAAAGAAAGCAGAAAGATGAAGAACAAGACAGCAAGCTTTTGGAACATCAGGAATCATTAGACGTAATTATGGAAAGAGATAAATCCCAGGATAAAGCCATAAATAAACTTACAGATGAAAACAAAAAGCTTATGAAACTAGTCGAAGACCTGACAGCAACCAAAAGTGATAAAAAAGCAACTATTATTTCATACATAGTTGCTGGAACATCATTGCTTTTGTCAATTGTTCATTTCTTTATTTGATCATAAACTATATTACTTACTTATTTTAAACACTTTGTTTTCCATAACCACCCATCCTGTATAGTAACCGTCAAATCCTCCGCACCATCCCCCCAAAAAAAATCAGACCCTGCAAGGAATCACCGTCCCTGCAGGGTCATATTCATTCATTGTCTTTGAATTTAAAATTTTTGTATACATACCTGATCATATTGTATTTGATCTCAGCTTTATTCAGCCCAAGGCAATAATATCGTTCCCGCTGGCTTTGAAAACAGCTCCGTCAGATATTTCTCTGCGTCAAGTCCATTCGTCTGAGCCGTTGAAATAAGTGAATATAGTGCGGAACTTGCTTTGGCTCCGTTGGCTGTGTTGCTGAAAAGCCAGTTTTTTCTGCCGATGGCAAACGGCATTATCGCATTTTCTGCCCTGTCGTTGTCTATGGGAACATCTCCGTTTTCTAGAAATGTGTAAAGATATTTTTTCTCATTGACATTTCACTGACTGGGCGGTATCCGCAAAGCCCTCTGCAAGCTCCGTCAAGAAGGTGGTGACTTACACTGTGAAGTGTGGGGACACGCTCTCGGCTATAGCTCAACGCTGCAAGACTACTGTTGTGAAGCTTGTCAAGGACAATGGTATCAAGAATCCGAACATCATTTACGCAGGACAGAAAATTAAAATCAAGTAGGTAGTAAGACAGCCGACAAGGGTTATTCCTTGTCGGCTGTTTTCATATCTTCATCTATTAACTTGTTAATGTACCCGTTGATACTCATGCCCTTACTTTCTGCATAGGCTTTTAGTTCTTCTCTCCTGCCTTTCTTGACAACTAAACTTATTCTGTCATATGCCTTTTCATTATATAGTCTTTTACTGGCTGTTGATGTTTTACCACTCATAGTTGCACCTCCTTATTCTATATTATAGCATACTTGAAGCACTTACGCAAGTATGCTATAATAATATCATCAAAGAACGAAAGGAGTGAAACCAATGGGTAAGAAAAAGAAAAAGCGGCTCAAAAGAGCCGCCGCTTAGATAATGAAGCCCTCGCAAAGCTACTCATTATCAAAGCAATTTTAGAACTCGCTGAAAGTTTACTGAAGCTTATCGACAAGCTTACAGACTAACAGCATTCCGCAAGAGAGCCGAAAGGCTCTTCGCTGCGGATATTATATCACACAAAAGGAGAAATGTCAAATGAAGATCATAAGCATTATTCTTAATGTGGCTGAGATAGTTATTCTTATAGCCGCCATAATCGTATTTTTCAGAAAAAAGTGATTAAATATTCGGAGGTAAAAACATGAAAGTTACAGTACAGAAGATACGTTGCGGTCGGAGAAAGTATATCAGATAGTAGTTCAGCCGTATCAGGGTGATCTGAGGCGGCTGTTTTTGCGTACACGAATTATACACGATAAAGCTGAATTGTAAATATATGCTTGTGAAATGCGGAACAAATGAAACGGCTTAAATGATGTAAATGCGTGGTTTACAAGCAATTTTATAAAGCAATAAAAAGTGGAGTGAAGTGGTATATTTAATCTCTCCATCTCCGCCAGTCACTCGCCGTGACGGGCATTGTCCGTCATGGCTTTTTTTGTTATCAAACTTCAGTCCCGCTCAATAAGTTTGTTTGTAAACTTTATAAAGTAGGGGGCGTGCCCCTGCACCCAATCCGCTATCATTTATGGTAGCGGATTTTTTCGCCCCCGCCCATAGGTATGATACGCTGGGAGGGGTTTGATGCTCGCCGTGACGGGCATTTTATGTACTCATGTCCCTTGTGCATATGTGCTAAGCCCGCAAGATCGCAATTGTATGTAATGTCGAAAAGGTGCAGATAGTCTTGACAAAAGGCTGGACGTCTGTTAAACTTATCCTAAGCAAAGACTGGGGACGACACCCATAGAAAATAACAGCGTCGGAGCTAAACGCAAGCCTGTATAATGCAGGCACTAATTTAATATTGCTGTGCAAGGGGGAGATACCCATAGAAAAAAACGTTATTGTTACAGACATAAACGGAAAACGAATCGGAGCTACTTATCCCAAAAGGGCTAAGGGGCTTGTTAAGAACGGTCGGGCAGAGTATGCAAGCGACTGTGAAAAATGTACTATAAGAATATTGGATACTCATAAGCCGACCGTGGATGTTACGGAGGTAAATAATATGAGTAAAGTAATAGATTTTGATCCTAGAGATTTTAAGGCAGATAAGTCCTGCGAAAACAATGTCATAGCTAAATATTTTGTGACCGATAAGGACGGCGAAAACGTTATTGCCTATTCTATTGGAAACTGGAATTGGGACTGGACGCAGATATGCTGTGACAAAAAGCTTGAGAAAAATACCGACTATGTTTTCAGATTTGTGATAGTCGGAGGCTATTGCAATACGTGCAATGAAACTTCTCGTTTTGAGATTGTGCCTATGCCAGACGGCAGCTTAACCGATGAAGCTTACGAAGACAGATACACCTACGATCTGGCTCAGAACAGATATAAGCCTGTTTTATGCAAAAAGACCGACGAGGGTATGCTGAGGCTTTTTGAGATACCTTTCAGCACCTTTGATTGCGAAGATTTCAGGTTTGTATTCATTGCTATGCACGCTGTTGCAACGCTTTATGCGCCAAAAGAGTTTTCAGCTTATGCAGACCTTGAGGATACGAATTTTGACCAGCTTCGTGATGAGATCAACAGCAAAAACAGCGAGGATAATTCTGCAAATGTGGTGATGGATTTCACAGGCGCTCATGTCACACGCTCGACTGTCACCGATCTGCTGACAATGGCTCGTTTTGGTAAAAGCGAGAATGTTTGTATTGATTTTACAGGAGCTTTCATAGAGGACGATAAGCCGGACGATATTCAGGCTGATGCAGATGATACCGGGTCTGACGATATTGCTGTTGAGCTTATGGACGTTGCAGATAACTGAGCTTCGCAGGAAGATATACTTTACTAAGATATTGTGATTTAATACAGCTAAAAGATGCAGAGAAACCCATTGATCGGGTTTCTCTGTTTTTTCGCACAAAAAACCACCCACAGCCAAATCAGTCGTGGGTGGCAATATCATTTTAAATATACACTATTCTTTATTTTCCCAGCGCTATCTTGCCCATTGCGTCTGCCTGCATGATAGCGTCATAAAGTTCGATAGGCTGTACGTCGCCTGCAAGATTGTGGATAGTTTCGCCTGGGATACAAGCGTTCTTTGCGATAGCTTCTACCTGCTCAGGTGTAGTTACACCGATCTCCTCGAGTGTGACAGGAAGTCCCACTTCAAGGCAGAAGTTCTGTACCTCTTCAAACTCTTCCTTTGGCGCACCCTCAAGTACAAGCTGAACCAGTGTACCAAGGGCTACACAACAGCCGTGGTCTGCGTGCTTGATTCCCAATGATGTTACGCCATTGTAGAACGAGTGTGCAGCCGCACAGTTTACGTTATCTGCTCCAACACCTGAAAGATATACGTTAGCCTCGCAGATAGCTTCAAGGGCAGGTGTAACTGCGTGTACCTTGCAAGCCTCAACTGCCTGCTTGCCGTATGTTTTCAGCGTGTCATAGCAAAGTCTTGCAAGTGCCTGTCCTGCTCTTGTGATGCCTGTGCCTTCAAGGCTTGCAGACTCTGTTCTTATGGAAGCTCTGCCCTCAAAATATGTACCAAGTGCATCGCCCATGCCTGCAATAAGGAACTTTACAGGTGCGTTTGCGATAACTGTTGTGTCTACCATTACTGCGTCTGGATTGGTAGGATAGAAAAGATATTTGTCAAAGCTGTGGTCATCATTGTATATTACTGACAGACCTGTACATGGCGCATCTGTTGCAGCAACTGTAGGCACGATAACAATGTGCTTGCCTGTGTAGTATGCTGTAGCTTTTGCAGTATCAACTGCGCTTCCGCCGCCAACTGCAACTACTGTGTCGATGTTGTCAGCCTTTACTATCTCTTCCATTTTGGCTATCTCGCCCTTGCTTGATATACCACCAAATACTTCATAGCGTCTGTAATCGTCAAGCTCGCCAAAGCTTTTCTCTATCTTGTCATGACAGGCTTTGTAGCCACTGTTTGAACATACAAACAGCCACCTTTTGCCCATATAGCCCATTTCTTCATGAAACTTAAGTGTAGCATCTCTGCCCTGAACATATTTGAGCGGCTCACGCATTGCTCTGAGTCTTCCCATCATAATGAATTACCTCCGATTTGTTTGATTTATTAACTTTATACGGAATTCTCTCCGTATTTTCAATTAGATTATAGCATTTTGCACAAAAGATACAAGAAACATTTTATAAATGATATGTGAATTATTTGTTGTGGCAACATTTGAAAATGTAAAGCTTGGAGGACGATAAAACAGAAAAAGCGGAGGCTCTTTGCGAGCTTTCCGCCTTTTTTCATATGTTCAGCATTACGGAAGCGTAAAACATTCCGTCACCGTATTCAAATTTAGCTACGCCATTGTATTTGGCGGCAATGTTCTTGACAGACTCTGTGCCGATCCCTTTGCCTTTGCGTTTTGAGGAAAGGAAACCGCCTTCTGGGTCGGTGAGGATAGTTCCGGTGAAGGTGTTGTCCACCGCCAGGCAAAGGGAATAGCTGTCAGCCTTTGCTCTGATTATTATTTTTTTATTCTTTGCACTGTCAGACACGCAGCCGTGAATGGCGTTTTCGATAAGATTTCCGAAAAGCACAGAGAGGTCGGTTATGTCTATTTTTATATCATCTGGGATGTCAGCGCTCACCTTGTATTCAATGCCGCTGCTTTCTGCTATTTGAGCAAAATATGCAAGAAGTGCGCTTACAGATGTGTTTTTGCAGTAAATGCGTTCTGATATATCGGGCATAGAATCCCTGAAAGAATTGAGATATTCCGAAAGCTTATCGTATTCGCCCTTTTTCAGAAGCTCCTGCATAAGAGCGATATGGTGTCTGACATCATGCTTATAGCGTCTTGTTTCTTTTATCTTATCCTGCAAATAGTCATATTGCAGGTTCTGCATTTCAAGCAGGTGGTTATTTTCCTGAAGCCGCAGATTTTTCTGCTGTTCGATGACCAGCCGTGCCACGATGTAATACACCAGAAACGCTCCTGCGTTTATAAAGAACAGAGCTATGGTGTTCTTTGGCTCCAGAGCAAGCTCTAAGCTGCTTTTCGTAGAGTTGCCGTAGAGCGTATAGTACCATATTATATAGAACGTAAATGGGATAAGCCAAAGATAGCGCCACTCCAGACCTGACGGCTCTCTTTCCACCGCAGGTGTGTAGACCTTTTTCATGTAGATAAAAAGCGGTCCCCATACCACGGCTTCTGTCATAAGCATACAAAGGGAAAACGACCAGCGGTATGACTCATAGGCAAGTGACGGGAACAGAATGCCCTCCAGACATTTTGAGGTAATGACGATAAAGCTTGCGTTATTTGAAAGCAAAAGCAGTGTGAAGCCTGTTTTGCCCACCTTGACCTTCACAGCGAAAAAGTAAAAAGCCGCATAGAGCAGGGTGCTGACTGCACTTAGCAGACCTGCATTTGTGCTGAAAAATGCCGCCTGCCAGCCTAAGAAGATCTGCACCAGTGAAAGAGCCACAACAAGTCCCACAGTAGCTGTTTTGGAAAAGCGAAGCCTATGCCGGAAGGGATAAAGGGCAAGCACCATAAGTGGCAGAAAATTCAGAAGGGAATATATGCCCACTTCCACAAGGCGGTATAAAGGAGGCATTACTGCTCACCGCCTTTTCGCAGATCACTGAAGCGAAACTGAGCGAAGGCGTCTAATGTTTCTCTGGATTTTCGGCGGCTTATGGGGATATGTGTGCCGTCGCTCATTATGAAAAGGTCGCTTTTTTGCTGGGCTATCTCATAGAAATTCACGATGACGCCTTTGGTGGAGGTGTAAAAGTATGAATGACTGCAAAAAATGCTCTCGATCTCAGCGAAAGAATTTCTTGAAACTATGCTTTCACCGTCTGTGCAATGGATTGTCACGATATGTGACGCACAGTCTATGTAGATAACATTTCTGAGTATCACGTTCTGACCGTCGGGAAGCTTAACTGAACGCATACGATCAATTTCATCAGAACCGATCCGGTCGAGCATTGCTTTTACTTTGTCAGCCTGAAAGGGCTTACAAAGATAGTAGCAGGCGTTGAGGTCGTAGCTTTCGCTTGCAAACTCGTTGCTTGAAGTGCCGAATGCGATATGCACGTTTTTGTCTGTTTCACGAAGCTTTTCTGCGACCTCTATCCCTGTCATTTTCCCCATGAATATATCAAGCACCACCAGATCATAAGCTCCCATCTGCCAACATGATAAAAAGCTTTCTCCGCTTGAAAACGTATCTATCTGACAGCTGTGAGCGGTTTGTTCGGAAATATATTCATGAAGAAGTGCAAGGTCGTTTTTATTATCGTCTACCAATGCCACTCTCATACTGTAAAAATCCTTTCTTATACATGATTTCTTAATATATAATAACACACATCAAAGCAAAATTCAAGCATTATTCATTTATTTTGTTACCGCTTGTGCAGATTTTTGACCGTTTGTGCTAAATTTATTGACAAAGTGTGTAGTCTGTGTTAAAATAATCGTGTAAAATTATGTTCTGAGTAAAAAAGAAATATCAGCAACGAAAAATATTATGGAGGAATTAGAATGAAAAAGAAAATTTTAAGTCTTTTGGTGACGGGCTGTCTTTTGTTTGTGCCGACAACGGCATTTGCAGACGATAATAAGACGGTAATAAAAACTGTTGACGACCTGTTGGCATTTTCAAAAGCAGTAAACGATGGCGATTTTAACGGCAAGACAGACGCTGTTGTAGTTCTCGATAAGGATCTTGACTTAACGGGCATTGATTGGACACCTATTGGAAATGTTTTTAACGCAAAGGGTGAACTTCAGAATTATTTCAGCGGTAAATTTTACGGAAACGGTCATACGATATCAAATATTGACTTTACACCTATCTATGGCAAAGACGTGTTGGTCGGTTTCTTTGGCGATATTGAGGAAGCAGAGGTATCAGGTCTGACTATAGAGGGAAATCTGGATGTGACAAATACTGATAACGACTATACTTTTTATGGCACTATTGCAGGATTTGCAGGTGATTGTACTATTACTGATTGTGTGTCAAACGTATCTTTCAACAATAACGGCAAATATGTTTATGGCTTAATGGGCATGGTAGGTCAGGCAGACGCCACAACTTTTGAGTATTGTGAGAACACAGCAGACATAACTATCTCAGGCGACAGCGGAAGTCTTTATGTGGGCGGTATAGTTGGATATGCACAGAATGGAACGGAAGTCCGCTATTGTTCAAGCACAGGCGATATGGTATATGCTGCACCAGACGCCGGCGGTATCGTAGGACGTTTGTATGGCGATTCCAAGGTTATAAACAGCTATGTTACAGGAAAACTCACGCCGGTTGGCAACGGAACCACAGATGTAGGCGGTATTGTTGGTTCAGTAGCCGGCGGTTCTGTAAGTGATTGCTATTTTGCAGGAGAAATTGACCTTTCACAGTACTCAGCCAAAAAGCCATATACACGTTTCGGCGGAATAGTGGGGAAGGATTCCTCGTCTACAACTGACTTTAAAAACAACTATTTCACAGAAACAGAAAATGTTGAAGCTTGCGGTTCAAATAAAGAAGCAGGCAAGGCTAAATCATATGACTATATGACAACAAAAGAATTTTATGACGAGCTGACAGCCGACGGTGCAAAGTATCAGTATGTTGAGGGAAAAACGCCTGTCCTGCCAACTAAGGAATATGCAGTTGATTTTGAAGTAACACCTGCTGACCTGAAAAATGTTGTAATAAAGGTAGACGGAAAAGAGATAACAAACAATACTGCAATGCTTACATCAGGCACTTACACAGTAGAGGTAACTGCTGACGATTGCGAGCCTCTCAGCAAGGAAATAACTATTTCAGCAGATATCGCAACACATACACAGGTTTTTGAACTTGCATACAAGTCAGCAGACTACACAGAGCTTGACAAGGCAGAGGAAGCCGCAAAGGCTCTCAACAAAGACGATTATGAGGACTTCTCAGAAGTCGAAAAGGCCCTTGCAGCTATCGACAGAACGAAGAACATCACAGAGCAGGCTGATGTTGACGCTATGGTAAAGGCTATAAATGACGCTGTGGCAAACCTTGTAAAGAAAACACCTGCTTCTTCACAGCCTGACAGTTCCGCTTCTGACAGCTCATCAGCCGACAGCAAGTCAGACAGCAGCTCAAAGGCGGCTTCAAACGCTTCAAACACAAACCCGTCAACAGGCGTTGCTGGCGGAGCGTTCGCTCTTGCACTTCTGAGCGGTGCGGCTGTGGTCATGGCTAAGAAGAAAAAGTAATATATCCATTAAATAGATATATAAAGCAATTAAGTGGGGCTTTCATACATTATTTGTTTAAATGAATACCGCTTGTGCAGATTTTTGATCGTTTGTGTCAAACTTGTTGACAAGTATGTGGGTTGTGTTAAAATAATCGTGAAAAATTTATGTTCTGAGTAAAAAAGAAATATCAACCCCGAAAAATATAATGGAGGAATTAGAATGAAAAAGAAGATTTTAAGTCTTTTGGTGACGATGGGTCTTGCGGCAAGCTTAGTGCCTGTTTCTGTTTTTGCTGACGGTACAGAGGTCTGGGACGGCTCTGTAGCGGAGTCTTTTGCAGGAGGAAAAGGCACAAAAGATGACCCTTATCAAATAGCTACTGGCTCACAGCTTGCGTATTTTGCGAAAAGAGTGAACGCAGAGGAATATGGTGAAAAATATGCAGACACATACTTTGAGCTTACAGAGGATATCGACCTCGGTGGAAAAGAGTGGACTCCAGTAGGAGAAACTGTGGCGGATCTTATTATGGGTGGTCATGAATATTTTGTTTTCTCTGGCAACTTTGACGGAAATGGTTATACTATCAAAAATCTTACCATTGGAACAGAAACATCGCCATACAGTGGCGATGTATGCGGCTTGTTCGGTGCGACTAGCGGCACTATCGAGGACGTAGTTCTTGAAAATGTTTCTATAAACTATGTTGGCGGAAATCACAGCAGTGGATATGGCTTCCGAATGGGAGGTGCGCTTGTAGGTTATTCTATGGGCGATATAGTAAATTGTACTGTTATCGGTCTTGACATGAAAGCAGGCTCTGACGGCAGCTATGTTGCTCTTAACAGCATAGGCGGATTAGTAGGCATTCAGGACGGAGGTACAACAGTGAGCCACAGCCGTGTTTCCGGAAAGATAGAGGAATCAACAAAACAGGGCAATGTTGGTGGCTTTGTTGGTACGCTCGTAAAAGGCTCATCTGCTAAATATTGCGGTGCAGACGTTTCTGTTGAGGTAACAGGAAACGGACGTGGCATTGCAGTAGGCGGCTTCGTTGGAATAGGCAACGGAACGACAACTGATGAAACTTTGATAGAAAATTGCTATGCCACAGGCAATATAACAGGTGCAGAATATGCAGGCGGCTTTGTTGGAAACATCTCAGGTCTTAACATCAGCAACTGCTATGCAAAGGGCGATGTAAGCAAATGTTTTGTTGGTGCGTCATTCATGGGTACTGACGCTGCAAGCAATAACTATTATGGCACTGTAAAGAATTGCTATGCAACAGGTCTTGTATCTGATATTTCTTCTTCCGCTTATGCTTTTGCAATGCAAGATACGATGAATAGAAGTACGATTCAAAATTGCTACTACAACATACAAAATACAGCAAAAAATACGGAATCAGCAGCTTCTCTTACTATTGACGATATGAAAACAGACAGCTTTTTAAATGTGCTCAACGGCTCATCAAACGTATGGACTAAGCGTAATAACGATACTCCTGCCTGCGGTGCTGAGCCTGCTGACTACAGCAATGTTTATGAAGTGCTGGGTAATATTCCTGCCGACCTTTCTATCTACACAGATGAAAGCGTTGCAAACTTGTACAGTGCAGTTGAGGCTTTAAGAGGTTATAGAGATCTTGCACAGCAGTCAGATGTTGACAAAATGACAAATGATATAAACGACGCTGTTGAGGCACTTGTTTACAAGTCAGCAGACTACACAGAGCTTGACAAGGCAGAGGAAGCCGCAAAGGCTCTCAACAAGGACGATTATGAGGACTTCTCAGAAGTCGAAAAGGCTCTTGCTGCTATTGACAGAACAAAGAACATCACAGAGCAGGCTGATGTGGACGCTATGGCAAAGGCCATAAATGACGCTGTGGCAAACCTTGTGAAGAAAACACCTGCTTCTTCACAGCCTGACAGCGTAAGCAGTTCTGATGCTTCGTCAGATACGAGCAGTTCCGCTTCCGACAGCTCATCTTCTGACAGTAAGTCAGACAGCAGTTCAAAGGCAGCTTCAAACGCTTCAAACACAAACCCATCGACCGGTGTTGCTGGAGGAGCATTCGCTCTTGCACTTCTGAGCGGTGCGGCTGTGGTCATGG
>OGPA01001535.1_pt1 | contig 18963 bp, 18 predicted proteins | sample 1552841 | NCBI WGS metagenome assembly OGPA01 (sample SAMEA2579916, study PRJEB22360) | human gut metagenome | reverse complement strand
TACAAAGGAACAGTTCTATGCGGTGCAGAAGAACAAAAGAAAGGCACTAAAGCCAGCAAAAAAGCAGACGGTGAATATGCTGAAAGGCAAAATCATTTGCGGCTGTTGTGGAAGCAGTATCCATATTCACCCAGAGAAACACGCAAAGGTTTATCTGTGTACGCATAGAAAAAGATATGGAAAGGATAGTTGTAACTGCCTGCCTGTAAAGGTAGACGATGTATATGCAGCGGTGCTTGCCGTTATAAAAGAGCAGATACAGGTCTTTGTTGACAGGGAAATGATATTAAAGGAACACCACAATGACAGCAGGGTAATCAGACAGGAACAGGTATATACGGAAGCCGTGAATAAGTGTGTCAAGGAAATGGACAGGCTTATGGAATTAAAGAGCGGCTTGTATGCAGATTACACAGAAGAACTGCTTGATGAAAAGGAATACCTGCAACTGAACAGGGAGTATTCGCAGCGTATTGAGAAATTGAAGATACAGGCTGATGAATACAGGCAGGCGGCAAGTCAGTATGAAAGTGCTGAAAAGACCGTTGCCCAGTTAAAAGCTGAAATGCTCCGTTTTAAAGGAAAACGCAAGTTGACGCAGGAAATGGTCGATTTGTTTGTTGCACAGGTACGCATATACGAAAACAAGAATCTTGAGATCGTTCTGAACTATGAAGATGAACTGAAAAAATTCGCAGAACTGAATATGGAAAGAGAGGCAGGATAATGGCTGAGAAAAGAAAATTAGCCTTTTATATCCGTCTCTCTGATGCGGATGAGGAGGTAAAAGCAGGAACAAAAGACGAAAGTAACAGTATTACAGGACAGAGAAAACTCTTGTATGCGTATATCAAGAAAACAGAGGAATTTGCAGGTTTTGAGGTACTGGAATACTTTGATGACGGATATTCGGGAACAATGTTCAATAACAGAGCAGAATTCCAAAGGCTCATACAGGACGCAGAGCTTGGAAGATTTGAATGTATCATAGTAAAAGACTTTTCACGATTTGGAAGGGATTACCTTGAAGTAGGCAACTATCTGGAGTTTGTATTCCCTGCAATGGGAATGAGGTTTATTTCTGTCAACGATAATTATGACAGTGACAGAAACTTTGGTGTTACCGGAGGAATGGATGTAGCTTATAAGAATCTGATTTACCAGCTTTACAGTATGGATTTATCAAGAAAGGTAAAGAGTGCCAGAAGGACAAGAAATCTGAGTGGCGAATACACGGCATCATTTGTCTGCTATGGATACAAGAAAGATCCGGACGATAAGCATAAGCTGATAATAGATGAAGAAGCTGCAAAGGTTGTTGTGGAGATATTTTCACTGATCATTGCAGGATATAATGCAAGTGAGGTTGCCCGCATATTAAATGAGAGAAAAATCCCGACAAGAGTTCAAAACCAGTGGAAGAATGGAATCAATTATGTTCCGGTTCATAATAAAGGGGATTATATGTGGGATAATTCAGAAGTTATAGCGATTGTCCAGAATGAGCAGTACAAAGGAATAATGATCCAGAATAAATGTGAAACTGTTGGTTTTGGAGATAATAAGAAGGTTCGCAAACGAAATAAAGAGGACTGGTCTGTTGTAGAAGGTGCAATACCAAGAATAGTAAGCGATGAAATGTTTGATGAAGTCAATAAAATGCTACGGGTTGAAGCCAGAGGGATTGAAAAGAGTACAAAGAAACGTAAGAAAAATCTTTTTATCTGTCCCTATTGTGGAAGAAAGCTGATGAATTCCAGTGCAGTATGTACACCGAAGCTCCTCTGTCCAAAACGCAGGATGGTAAGGACTGGCGAATGTCAGCAGATTTTTATGCTGAAGTCAGAAGCACAGGACAAGGTGCTGGAAATCACAAAGGAAATCTGTAGAACACTTATACAGGAAGAAGAACTTAAAAGGGCATCAAAGGATAAAAGGAAGGTGACAAGCGATGAGTATTTGATTAGTGAGCTTAAAGCGGAGTATGACAGAATATCAAACAGCACAGTTTCTTGTTATCAGTCATACAGAGAGGGAAAGTACACAAAAGAAGAATATGTGCAGCTAAGAAAAACAAACCAAGAGCTGTTAGCTGATCTGGAGAATCAGATATCAGATTTGCAGGAGAAAGCTGCAAATCAGGAGCCTGACACAGAGGAGAAGATAGAACAGCTAACCCAGTATAGTATGCTGGAACAGTATGACGGAGATGTACTTTCCAACATAATTGATAAGGTGCTCATTTACAACGACAAAGATATAGAGGTTGTGTTTAAGGGTGAGAACTTTATCCGAAATGCAGTGTAGTAAACAAAATGAGTAATACAGAAAGCCAGTAGTGAAAAAGCTGCTGGCTTCTTCTATGGGTAGTAACGAAAAGGTTAATAGTAATAAACTATTCTGTACTTTAAAAATCAGTAAGGATTTGATAGAATATGTACAGAAAAAAATAAAATTTTTTTTGTCCCAGTCTTGACAGATGCAGGAAACCCAAAAGGGTAAAATAAAGCGTGTAAATTTTTTTGATTTTAACCCGCACATATGAACGAGATTATTCTGGCCTTGTTACAAAAATTAATCGTCCGGGAGGCAGATATACAAGGTATTGTTATGATAAACTGGGACGTGTGATAAGAACTGATTATTATGACAAAACTTATGAGAACTTTACTTATAATAAGAATGGCGCTCTAATAGAGGTGGAAAACCAATATGGCAAGGTAAAGTTTGAACGAGATTCGTTGGGCAGGATTACGAAAGAGTGGCAGGGCAGGCACTGGATATCTAATCAGTATGATGAATTGGGAAACTGTATTCAGACAGTAAGCAGTTTTGGAGCAAATATACTTACCAGTCGGAATGAAATGGGACAGGCGACACAAGTGGCGGCATATTTGGATAAAGAAAAGCCGTGGGTGTCCAGGATGGAATATAATGCTTTGGGGCAGGAGACTCAGCGTCTGTTCTCTAATAATATCTGTAGTGCATGGGATTATGATAAAGCTGGCAGACCGATTTTTCACGAAGTAAGTAATCAGCGAAGTAAGGCAGACGCTGCTCATCAGGGAATTTTTGGAAATGTTGTCGGCTGGTCGGATACATTGCGCAGGCACAGATATGAATGGGATGTGAATTATCAGTTAAAGGAGGTTACGAATGGACTGACAAAAGGAACAACAGTGTATTCTTATGATCAGTTTAGTAACTTAGTAAGTGCAAAAGAATCTGGTTTTGAGACAATTTTTAGAAGTACAGATATTGTAGGAAATCTGTATGAAACAAAAGATTGCAGTGATCGTATTTACGGAGCGGGCAGCCGCTTAGAGAAATCCTGTATTAACTTGAAGGAAAAGCGGAACAAATATCAGGGAGGATATGGGAAGCTTATAACCAAGGGCAGGCAATTTTTCTATGATGAAGAGGGAAATCTGGCGAAGAAAATAGAACCGGATGGAGGTACATGGACGTACCTTTATTTTGGAAACGGCATGCTCCGGGAAGTAACCAGACCGGACAAAAGCTGTGTCAGCTTCCAATATGATACTTTTGGCAGGAGGATTGAAAAGTCAGTAACCAGTATACATAGTAAAGGAGTATCAGAGGGAAGGCAGCAAAAAGTAATAAGATTCCTGTGGAATGGAAATAACTTGTTTCATGAATGGGAAGAGAAATGCACAGTGGGCAGAAGGAAAACTGAAAATAAAGTAGATTTCAAAGCGGATTATATTTTGAAGCTGGAAAAACGAGAGGAGGAAAAAGCAAAAAAAGAAGCAGGGCAGGGAGAAAATATACCGGATAATCTGATTACATGGGTATTTCAGGATGACTTTATTCCCAGAGGAAAAATCACCAAGGATGGGAATTACAGTATTATAAGTGACTATCTGGGAACTCCAGTGGAAGCCTATGATGAAGAGGGAAAGAAGGTTTGGGAAAGAAATCTGGATATCTATGGGCGTGTAAAAACGGAGGAAGCATTAGGTGAAAAGAATTTAATTCCATTCCGTTTTCAGGGACAGTATGAGGATGAAGAAACCGAGCTGTACTATAACCGATTCAGGTACTATGATTCGCAGCAGGGACAGTATACGCAGCAGGATCCGATTAGATTAGCGGGCGGGAATCCGACGATTTATGGGTATGTTAAAGATGTAAATATATGGGTTGATGTGTTTGGTTTAGATTCCTTTTTTAGATCTATGAGTAGGGAAGAGTTTTTCGATATTCAAGATTTTGGTTGGAGAGCTTCAGCCTCTGGAATGTCAGGAAAATGGTTTGCTGATAGTTATGAGGATGCTATTGTGCTTGGTCAAAAAATGGGACATGGTGTAGACACTAAGTTTTATGTTATTGAGGTTGATATTCCAGATTATATTGTGGACAATGCATTTAGAAATCCAGGTAAGCATGATGGAATAGGGGCAGCTTCTTATTTTGAAGTTGAAGATTTAAATCAAAAGTCTGTTAAAATTAAGAGCCGTAATTCTGTAAGAGCAGATTGGAAACAACAAGTGTTAGGAAGGTGTAATGGATGAGGATAATGAAAAAAGCAATAATATATTGGATTTCAGAAGAAGAAGGAGGAAGGAAAAGGCCACCAATAGGAACTGAATATTACCCGACTATACAGATGGAAAATGGAGATACTTGGAGTCTAGCTATTAGGTTTGATAGAACAAATGTAGAACAAAATGAAATGAAAGATAATTGTGAAGTAGGCTTTTTGTTTGATAATGCGCCATATCATTTATTAAAAAGCGGTGCAGAATTTATTATTTATGAGGGACCACATAAAGTCGGTGTAATGGTAATCAGGTAAGATAATATATACTTCCAATAGCTGAAAATAGCGGGATTGACAAAATACGCTGGATCAGAAGTGCTTTCAGCATTGGATAAAGCTGATGTTTGCGGGGGCTTCCGGTACTGGTGTGAAAATGTTTAACAAAAGAAACAGGAACAATTTCATCAAGGTTAATGGCTTCATCAAGAAGCGAAAGGAACTGATATTTGTCGTTGCCGAATTTATTTTGACAATTTTCAAAAACTTCTGCTAAAGTGAGCTGCTTATGTGTTATCATATAGGTATATCTCCTTTAAGGTGGATTGGTATTTAGTTTCTAGTCAACTCTATTTTACCATAAACCTTGAGGAGATATTTTATTTTAACGACAAAAAATACCGTATTTATGCGGTGTTTGGCGTTTCGCAAACGCCTAAAAGTGTCTAGGATAATGAAAGACTAACTATTAAAAGTCAAGTCTAAAAATCAAATTTTTTGAATGAATTGCAGAAATGCATTTCAGATATATTTGCACATTGAAAACTGCATGACAAGCGGAGTGTCGTTGTCGGCACTTCAAAAAGGAGATATTTACAGAAAAATTAAGAGGCATTTCTATACGACTTCCCTGTTTTTTTCCATTGCATAAATGGTTCTTACCAGTTTCTTTGTGGCGTGGGATAAAGCAACATTGTAATGTTTGCCTTCGGCTCGTTTCTTTTTAAGATAAGCCCCAAGGGATTCATCCCAGTGACAGACGTATTTGGTTGCATTATAAAAAGGGCATACCTCAGATACCGGGATCCACGCTTTTCCATGTGGGAATAGCAGTTATCCAACTGTCCGGACTGGTAAGTAGAGGGTGACATTCCGGCATAAGCAAGTATTTTGTCCGGTGAATCAAAACGACTGAAATCACCGATTTCAGCAATGATCATTGCACCCATGCGATAGCTGATGCCCGGTATGGTAAGGATTGGAGAGTTAATCTCATCCATAATGGATTTGATTTCATTTTCGATTTCCTCGATCTCTGTATCTAATTCACGAATGAGTTTGATGGTATGTTTTAATTCCAGAGCTTTTGCTGGCATATTTGAGCCGATGGAATTTCTTGCAGATTCATACTTTGATGAAGTAAATGAAGAACCTGTTATATATCATTGGAAGTACAAACTTGAAGAAATTGATCCAAATGAAAAAGTGGTGGTTGATACGTTGCCAGTCAAAAAGTCGAGTTAATTACTGACAGCTATAGTAGTTTATTGTAAATGAAATGTCTAATCTCCTAGCTATGCTGAGGAGATTAGAGTAGTTGGAAACGGTGAGGATATCAGTAAAAATTTTCCTATGCTACAATGAAATTGGTGTCTCAAGCCAAATTTCATTGTAGCATAGGAGGTTCAAATGGACAACAGAAGTTCATCACACTCGATGGAAATGCCAGTATCATATAGTTTTTATTCCAAAGTATTGTATGGGAAATTGAGGGAAGATGTAAGGGAGATTCTTAGTACATTGTGTAAATATAAAGATGTGGATATTATTACAAATGCAGTATTTGTGGATTATGTGCATCTAATTGTAGTGCTTCCGCCAAAACTCAGTATATCTAATTTTAAGGGATACTTGAAGGGTAAAAGTACGTTAATGATTTATGACAAGTGCAGGTAAAAACAGAGTAAGTTGGGTATGGCGTTTGGGGCAAGGTGATATTTATGTAGAAACAATTGGTAATATCACCGACGAAGCAGTACAAAAATATATTAAAGAGCAAGCAGAGGAATCAAGAAAAGAAGATTCAAGAAGTACCGCTTTATAAGCGGATCAGTAATAATGCTTGTGGCACTGCTCTTTGTGGAGAGCAGTAACATTAGCCCTTTAGAGGGCTAAAAGCAAAACATCAGTTGAACTGGTGGTTGCTGACTTAGAAGGAAAGGAATTTAAATGATGAAAAGGGTAATTTGGCGGGCTAATCAGGTAATTAGCATAGAAACCAGACGTAGAGATGAAAATAGAAAAGAAAATGTTTATGTGTTGGCACAAATGATAAATAGAGCTCAGCTATTAGTATTTAATTTATTTAATACAGATAATAATTGGGAAAATATTGATTTAAATAAAGCGCCTATTTTATTCTGTACCTACGTTACAAAACAATTTATCTCATGCAGCAATATTTATAAGCAAAAAGTGGAGCCGCTTAAGGAGTATAAGCCGCCTGTATATCAGATCCATATGTTGGGTATACGCGCTAGAAAGATAACTCTATGGGAAGGTACGGCAGATGAACGGGAGATAATGTTTCTCGGAGATGGTGGAGGAGCGTTAATAGAAGGAGATATAGGAAATTGTATTTATATCATGCCTGAAATTCCGTTTACAGATAATGAGACAATAGATAAATATGAATTAACTAATGTTCGAATTTATGCAGAATTTAATGAACGATTATATCTTTGTTATAAATTTGGTAAAAATGTGGATCCTATGAAAGATTTAGTTTTTAATAGACCGATTCCTATAGAGTATAAAGAATATATTGATATTATTTCATCATAGGAAACTAAGGAGAAAAAAGAAATACATGCGTTTGACTGGAAACAGATGGGGCAGATTTTCTTACTGGTGTGGCAATACACTTTGTATTTAAAGGCATAGATGAACTAAGGACTGGTAAAAAAACGGCATATCGTGGTCAGTATTCATTTGATATGAACGGAAATGAGGTTTCTTGCATATCTGATTTTTATGACATTGAAAATTTGGCAGCTATAGAGGATGCAAGATTTTATAATGAACCTACATTTTATAAGGTAGAAGTTGGTGGTAATCAAAGTGTATATGTTTCGACAGGGAATATAAGGCAAAGTCAATTTGCGGAAATTGTAAATCAATCTTCTGGAGATATTTCAATAGTTTCTGGTATGCATGGAGGACCAGATGGATCATTACTGAGCGAGTATAATGGTGTTTCGGGAAAACAATTATTGAACGAAGATTTAAAAGTATGGGGGGATTCACTAAATATAAAAATATACGATGTAAGTAAATTGAGCTCAGAAGAATTGAAATCAGTTATAAAATCAAGTGACATTACAATATGTGGTTGGTGTTTTAGCGAAAGAAGCAAATTATTATTAGAAGCACTTGGTTGCTTATAACGCGAAATGATAGATACTTTTCTTTTGGTGAGTGCTATTTTATGTTAAATTATATAAATATCTGATTTGTATACGAGGAGAGAGAATAATGAATTCTGATATGACAAAGTATTGTTATCAACATTTTGAAAATGCATACAATATTGGGTGGAATGTAAATTTTGATAGTACAGTGGAAAGTAAAGAGACATTTGATTCAATATTCATAGAAAAGCTGACTTTATATTGTGAGAATCCATTAAATAGCGATTTGAATGGTGTATGTCGTGAAACAGAGATTGATGGAAAAAAGTATGTAAAAGGGTTTGGAGAAATACGCATCATTGATTTAAAAAAGAAAATAAGATATGCGGCGCCAAATGTTATTATAGATGATATATTAAATGGAAAATATATACCGCCAATAGAATTTGTCGATGCAGTTTTAACAGGACCGACTTTTGATTCTGAAGAATATCAGGAATTTTATTTAAATTATTCGGAAAAAAACTTTTGGGGAGAAAACGAAGAAAATTTAAAAAAAATAGTTAAGGTATTGGAATTGGCAGGAGATTTTGAAGGCTTTAAAGATTATATTTTGAATAACGATTTGATAAATATAGTTGTCCCTAAAGGTTCGTTACTTAATTATACAATCACAGAAGGGAAAGAAAAGGAAGCACTTTGGCTTATTGAAAATGGTATAGATATTAATGCTTTTGACGGTTTGGAACTTATGACGGCAATAAAAAAGAACAACAATATAATTGCAAAAAAATTAATAGATGAAGGTATTGTTATTAACAGTAGAGAGATGAAAGATAATCCTTTAGTTAGTGCGATTCGTTTTTCAAATGCCTTTCTTGTAGAGGAACTTATGAAAAATTACAGGAATTTGATAGTAACTTATTCAAACGAATATGTAAGAAATTGTAGTGTTTTAGATATTGCTGAAAGAACGAAAAATGAAAAAATAATAAATATAGTTAAGAAGTATTTAGTATGATCTATTGATGTTAATATAAATTCAAAAAAATTGATAATAGTTGTTTTTCAGGTTTAAGTTCGTAAGAGAATAATAATTTTTTGATATGTTTATAAGTTTGGAGAACCAGTGACAACTGATATTCCAATGTTACGTGATGGAACAGTTTATGAAGTTTATATTATAAGAAAAAATGGTGATTGTAGTAAAAATGAAATTAAAGCGATTGAGAAATTATGTAATGTAAATTATATCAAAGCGAGGGTAAATTGGTAGACAAAGTGTTTTTATTGCGGAAGGGGACGCATATAAGATGAAAGATTTGACCCAAGCAATATCAATTTATGAAGTAAGACCTTGGTACTCATACTAATATATTTTACCTGCTTCGTTAGGTCAGGAAGAATAGGAGAGGCTTATGGCAGAAGGATTACAAAGGAGAATTGAATATTCCGATTTAAAATTTATCAGTTCCTTTGCCATGGAAAAGATCCTTGATTTTCAGACATGGGAGGTGCCAGGGGAACATGCCAGAGGAAACTTTCGACTTCTGTTGTCAGAAAACGAGACAGGCATAAACAGCATGAATGCACCCATACAGCTTTTGGGGCAGGGGAATACTGCGGGAGCGTTGTTCAGCGGATATCCGGAAAAGGTGGAAATCAAAGAAGAAAGAGGATACAGGATTGCAGACATACAGGCTGTGTCAGGAACAATTCTTTTAGATCAGAAAAAAAGTAACCGGGTATTTCAGAAAAAAGTACAGACTTATATGGGGATTGCCAGTACCGTAACAGCAGATACCGAGCACAGCGCCTGTATATTGCTGGGCAGTGATATGCAGACAGGGGGAACGTTGATACAGTATCAGGAAACGGACTGGAACTTCCTGAAAAGAATGGCATCCCAGCTTGGACTTCCGTTAGTGCCAGACATCAGCTATTATTATCCCCGTTTTTACCTTGGACTGCCGGAAGGGGAGAAAAGGGAACTGGGAGAAATCCTGTCGTGCGATATGTGCTTCGATGGACGTTATTATGCTGTCAGTGGAAAATGTCTGGTTGATAGGGAGGATTTCATTTGCTATGATGTTGTTACGAGGACAAGTCTGTCGTTAGGTGATAAGGTAACATATGAAGGCAGGGAACTGCTTGTCTCCCGGAAAAAAACAAAACTGGTAAGAGGGGAGGTCATTTTTACATACCGTCTTGCGGGAAGCAGCTATACGTGGATTCCATGGGAGGATAACCCAGATTATACGGGAATGTCGTTTGTTGGATCCATTGTCGGAACGCAGGGGGAGCAGGTAGAAGTAGCGTTGGACATTGATCAGACAGCGGCAGGTGGAAACAGTTATGGATTTGCCCCAGCGACAGGAAACCTGATGTACTGTATGCCGCAGAAGGGAACAAAAACAGCATTATACATAGGAAATGGAGATGAGGCACAGGGAATAGCGACAGGGTGCATCCGTACTAATGGAAGCACCTGTGAGGGGACGGGAAGTCCAGAGAAAAAAAGTTTCCGGTCAGAGCACGGAAAAGGAATGGATCTGTATCCGCAGCGAATGGGATTGGATGGTGGTGAAACGGGAAAGATTACATTTGAGGATGAAACGGGGACTACCATAGAAAGCAATGGCGGGCTTGTTCTGATGGCAAAAGAAGGAATCCGGCTGGAGAGCATGACAGGGATTGCCATGCAGGGAATGTCGGATATCATGGCATTGTATGCAGAAGGGGCATCCAGTCTTTGTGTGAACGGCAGTGTGGATATGCTGGGCATGAGAACAGGTCTGGCGGGAACGGTATATCAGGGGTATGATCCATATGAGGATGCACCTCAGAAGGGTGAATTTGACTGGGGCGGATTTGCAAGAAATCTTGTAATGGGTCTTGCGGTAGGAGCCGCCTGCATAGCTTTGGCTGTATTTTTGCCGGGAATAGGAACTGTTGCTGCAGGAGCACTATTTGGTGCAGGAATGGGGGCAATTTCAGCATCAGTAGCCGGGGCAGTAAGCGATTATTCCAGTGGAAATGTGCGAAGTCTTGGAGAAGCCACAAAAGATATGGTAATTTCAATGATTACCGGAGCGATTACCGGAGCAATCGGCGCAGCATTTCCGGCAATGAAGTGGTTTGGAGAAGGGCTAATAGATGTAGGAAGTGGCATATTGACCAGAGGAATGTATGCCCTTTTGAATCCGGATATGTCTACGGAGGAAAAGTTAGCGTATGTGTTTGACCTGAAACAGATGGGAGTAGACTTTATTACTGGTGTGGCAATGCACTTTGCGTTTAAAGGTGTTTCGGCGGTAAGGGAGAAGTTGCCTTGGAATAAGGGTGGTTCATATTCTGTTGGAGATGCTACATTTATGGATTCTGATGATAGTTTTTTTAGGTATATTCAGAAACGAGCAGATGTTGATGCCAATGGATATTATGATATTATAGCACATGGTACTCCCAATGGAATACAAATCACTCATAATGGTCAACATATGATTGTTGATCATAGAACCGCGGCAAGATTAATTCAAAATGCAGATGGATATAATGGTCAAGGAATTAGATTATTATCTTGCAATACAGGTGCTCTGGATGATGGATTTGCACAAAACTTAGCAAATCAACTTAATGTGGAGGTTTACGCACCAACAAATTATTTATGGGCGACACAAGATGGAAATTATTTTGTGGCAGGAATGACAAATCAAAAAGGTCCTAATATGAGCGAATTGGGCATATTTAAATTATTTATACCAGGAGGAAGCCAATAAAATGCTATGTGAAAAATGTAAAACAAATATGATTCATGTTTGTGAGAATTCAGTACAAGGATGGTCATGTCCGGTTTGTGGGTGGGGAACATTAACAACATATATTGATAAAATACATCAAGATATGACAGAATATAGTATATGTACAAAAAGTATTACGAATATTGATAAAGATAAAATCAAGGTAATTTCCAAAATAGCAGGAGTTAATTATATTGTGGCTAAACAAATGCTTGAAAAAGAAGGTATTTGTATATTAAAAGCAAAAGCTGTAGATATAAAAAAAGCAATATGTGAATTAGAAAATGTAAATATACCGTTTGAAGTAACCCCTGAATTTAATTACTGCTAAAAATTCTGGTTAATTTTCTATTGCAGTAATTGTAGTCAGGGAATGTCGGATATCATGGCACTGTATGCAGAAGGGGCATCCAGTCTTTGTGTGAATGGCAGTGTGGATATGCTGGGCAGGCTGGCAGGAATATCAGCCAGTAAGTATACTGGGTATCCGCCCTATGATGATGCACCTAAGGAGGGTGAATTTGACTGGGATGGATTTACGAGAAACCTTGCAATCGGTCTTGGAGTAGTTGCAGTATGTGCCATTGGTGCCGCAATTAGTATAGCAACGCTTGGTGCTGGAAGTATTTTAGCCGGGGCGTTTATAGGTGCGGGTATTGGTGCATTATCTACAACAGCAATAAAAGTAGGAGAGGAGATATCAACCGGAAATGTCCGAAGTGCGAAAGAAGCTTTTCGGGATGTAGGAATATCGGCTGTCAGTGGTTTTATAACGGGGGCATTTGGAGCAAAATTTCCGGGAGCACATCGTTTGACTGAAGGTGTTGTAGATACGGCGGTATCGGCAGGTGAAAGATATTTATATGCAGTTTTTGACGATAGCATGTCATGGGAGGAAAAGAGGGCATGAGAATATGCTTAGATTAGCCAAATCTCCATATGTTCTGAAGGTTTTTAATTATGATGAGAATAGTGATTCTTATTTAATGGAAAAATGCGACTGTAATGTTTATGATTATTTGGAGAATAATCCGTTTAAAGATGATAAGTTGATTTTGCAAGTTATTGAAGAGTTATTGTTAGGAATGAAGGATGTTCATGAAGCTGGTATAATACATAGAGATTTGCATTTGGGAAATATTTTAATTAAAGAGGGACATGTTGTATTGTCTGATTTTGGATTGAGCAAAGATACTATGATAAACCATAGCTTGAAATCGACTTCAACTCCGAAGAATTCACATTATTTTATTGATCCCATTGGGTTGCATGATTTTACTGCATTGGATAAGTTGAGTGATATATATTCGATTGGAAAAATAATCGATTATATTACCGGCGAAAGTGAGTTGAACAAAAAGTTGTCTTTTGTTATCAGTAAAGCAACAGAACGTAATAGAACTAAACGTTACGCTGCGGTGGACGAACTGATTCAGGATGTAAATAGCTCTGTGAAAGAGATTTCAGAAGAAGAAAAAATTAAGAATATTGAGGAGAATCTGCAACGAGGTGAGATTTCCAAGGATGTAGAAGAATTTGTGATGCGACTTATGAGGCAGGAACAACTTTCAAATTACATCGTAAGAAAACAGCTATATACATTTTGAAAAGTATTAATACAATTCAACGAAATAGATCAGTTGGCACTTTTGGGTGAGATAGATAGAACATATTCGGAAGCAACCGGCTATGGACATTTCGAGAATTATGATTTGTTTGCAGGTATAGCGTATAATGTTATTAGGAATTCTGCTAATATGAAAATACAAAGAAGAGCATATAGCATACTGGAAGGATGTGCCAGTTATAGGTATAATGCCAGTGATTATCTCAAAGAAATTAATATATATTATCCAAACATATTGTCTCAGGAATAGAGAAAAATATAAGGAGAGGTTATGAAATTAGAACAACTGATCGGTGAAGCAACCGAATATGACAAAAAAGTAATGCTAGAGGTAAAAAAACCGAAGAGTTGGTTGAAAAGTGTAAGTGCTTTTGCCAATGGTGTTGGTGGTGTGCTTATTTTTGGTATTGCTGATAATGATTCTGTGGTGGGGATTGATGATGTAAAGAAAGCTATGGAAGTTATTAGTGAACAGATAAAGGTAAAAATGGACCCAACTCCAGAAGTTTTGTTAAAAGCGCATCTTGTAGATGGCAAGGAAATCGTAACTTTGGAAGTGTATCGAGGAGAAGAGACACCTTACTATTATGTAGGTGAAGGAAATTATACTGCCTATGTCAGAATCGGCAATGAGAGTGTAATGGCTACTGCTACAGATCTGAAGAGACTGGTTTTGAGAGGAAAAAATAGGACATATGACAGTCTCGTTACGGATTATAGTTTTGATGATTATTCCTTTTCCAAGTTAAAGGCAGCATATTATAAAAAAACGAAGAAAAGTATGGAAATGAAAGATTTTGAATCGTTTGGTATTGTTGACAAGAATGGTATATTAACAAATGCTGGTGCTTTGCTTGCTGATGAATCTCCGATTTATTGCTCAAGACTATTTTGTACCAGATGGAATGGTATTGATAAAGCATCAGGAGTTATTGAAGCATTGGATGATGAAGAGTATACAGGAAGCCTTATATTACTCTTGGAAGAAGGCATGAACTTTGCGCGAAGAAATTCGAAGAAAATGTGGAAAAAAGAATCTGATAGACGAGTAGAATATCCGGAGTATCCAGAGAGAAGCATTTTTGAAGGCTTGGTTAATGGATTAGTGCATCGTGATTATTTAGATATGGGAAGCGAAGTTCATATTGATATTTTTGATGACCGTTTGGAAATATATTCACCCGGCGGGATGTATGATGGGACACTTATTCAGGATAGAGATATTGACAATGTTCCTTCAAAGCGTAGAAATCCAGTAGTTGCAGATATTTTTAGTCGGCTTGATTATATGGAACGAAGGGGTAGTGGTTTTAAAAAGATCATGCAGGCATATGAAGTGGAACCAAATTATACAGAAGACAAAAAGCCGGCTTTTTATTCAAATGCAACTGAATTCAGAGTTATATTGAAAAACCTTAATTTCACCGATGAAGTTTTGAATGAAAAAAATGAAGTTTTGGATGAAGTTTTGAATGAAGTTTTGGATTCAGGAAGAACAGAAATGGAAATAAAAGTAATAAAAGCAATATTGTCTTCACCAAGAATTAAACAGAAAGAATTAGCTGAACAAGTAGGAATATCTGTAAGTACCATTCAACGAACCATAAAAAAATTGGTTAAAGAGGGCAAGATAGTTCGTGTGAATGGCAAACGAGATGGCTATTGGAAAGTTTTATAAATTTTAAGTCGGCAGAATGGTTACTAAAAGGCGATGGATTAGATAGTGTAGAGGTACAGAACATGGATTATGTATTGGAATTTGACGAATTTGTTAGATCTATTAAACAGAATATGGATACAAAGTTTTCTATGTTTTTAGGAGCCGGGGCATCTGTTGAATCAGGAGTACCATCGGCAGGAGAGTGTATCTGGGAATGGAAGCGAGATATATTTATTTCAAAAAATCCAGTTCTGGCAGAAACGCATAATAACATAAAGTCTGAGCCGGTAAAGCGATCAATTCAGAACTGGTTAGATAATCAGGGTATATATCCACAGCTAAACTCAGAAGAAGAATATTCAAAATATATTGAGGCAGCGTATAAAATAGCCGATGATAGAAGGAAATATTTTCAACACCTGATAGAAGGAAAAAGTCCAAGTTTAGGATATCATATTATTGCTTTGCTTGCTGAGAATGAAATTGTGAAGAGTGTTTGGACAACGAATTTTGATGGTTTGATGCTGAAAACAGCTCATTCGTATGGACTTGTGCCTATCGAGGTGACATTGGAATCGCAAGATAGAATTTTCCGTAATGATACAGATAAAGAATTATTATGCATAGCTCTACATGGAGATTATAAATATGGTCCGTTAAAAAATACGGAAACGGAATTGGACAATCAAAGTGAGGTTTTAGTTAGAGCCTTGACACATGAGATTGAAAAAAGAAATTTTATCGTACTGGGGTATAGTGGAAGAGATAATTCCGTAATGGACGCTCTAGAAAGAGCTTACATGGAAAAAGGTGCTGGGAGAATATATTGGTGTGGGTATGGAAGGGACATTCCGCCTAAAGTGCAACGATTTCTTGAAAAAATTAATCAGTCTGGAAGAAATGCTTTTTATGTTCCAACAGATGGATTTGACAAAACGATGCTGAATATTGCACATATGTTTTTTGAAAATGAGGATTTACAAAGAAGGATAGAGGAAATTAAGAAAAACCTTGGTGTAGGAGTAGAGTGTGAGACAACTGCGTTTCAACCGTTTGCAGATGATATAAATAAATGTATGGATACAAACTTGTTTCCTATAAAATTTTCTAATCAGTGTTATCAATTTAAAATTATTTATAAGGATGGGGAGAAACCTTGGGATTATTGCAAGAATTTGCAGCAGTATAATATTATCGCTGTGCCTCACAATGATATGGTATATGCCTGGGGGAATATAAACTCAATTAGGAGTATGTGTTCGGAACAGTTAGAAGGGAAGATAGAAAGTGCGCCTATTCTTAAAGATGTATTTTTGAATAATAAAACATTTAGAGAAATGTTGCTTAGAGCATTGGTTACTATTATAGGAAAATATAGTGGATGTGAATATAATAAAAATAAGATATGGAGGAAAAGTGAAAAATTCAGCCAGATGGTTGATGGAAAGAAGATTATTGCATACAGAGGAATACAATTTTCGCTTTTTTCGGATGGAAAGTACAATTATCTTGCTTTTATACCAGCATATTTTTATGAAAATAAAAAAGATGTGAGTAAGGAAGAGCATTTAGATTTTTCAAAAAAATTTATTGAAAATATTTGTCAGAGGCAGGCAAATAAGAATTATTATGGGTATTTAGAAAAATGGAGAAAAATTATTTTCCGTGAAAATACAACTATATGTGCTATGTATCCGTTTGATTCAGACTCTGGTTTTGAATTTAAAATTGTAAATAAAAGTATGTTGGTTGGTATGCATTCCAAATATAATGCAAATTTGCCGGATGCTACAAGTGAAAAACGAATACAGATATGTGCAAGAGATTTATTGGATGCTGAATTAAAGTTTTACAATCCGAGATATGGATCAATGCAAAAGGATTTTCATCCAATGAGAGGTCTGGTGAATCATATGCCTTATGATTATGAAATGAATAATAAGGTATACGCACCAACAATCAAATTAGGAATAATATGTCCAGCCAGTGGGCAGGGAAAATTTGAAAGCTTTTTAGATGGATTACATAAGCCACATACGACAAGATATAATACGGATTATGTAATTAATTATCCGGGATTCCACAGTGTTTTCGGTGTAGGGCTTGACATTCCGGCAAGAAGTGAGTGGTTAGCGTTGGATGATGTGGAACTTAAAGAACATGATATATACAAAGCAGCTATTGCATTTGGAAAACAAATAAATAAAAGGATTGAAGAACTAGGACGTAATAGTCAGTTAGATGTTATTATGATTTATATTCCAAAGGAATATGAGATACTTACAAGCTATGAAGATGAAGTTACTAGTATACTGTATCATTGATATTTAATTAACTTTATGGTCTGACAAACCGTTTCGTGATATACTAAAAAGAAACGGCGGTGATTTTAGATGGCAAGACCAAAAAAATATAATATTTCATTAACGGATGACGAACTCAAGGAACTAAAATCTGTTATGCGTAAAAAGCAAACAACCAAAACTGTTCGAAACAGATGCCAGATTATCATTGATCTAGATGAGGCACACGGTAAAGTTCTTACCCATGCACAGTCTGCCAAAACAAATTGTGTATGTATGGCTACTATCATGAATACTGTAAAGCTTTATTCCGAAAAAGGCATCCAGGGTATCCGTACAATGAACCGGAATGTCAATTCTGATAATGCACGCAGAAAATTTGATGGGCGTGCTGAGGCTCGTATTATTGAAATTGCGTGCAGTCCTGCACCGGAAGGACATTCCCGCTGGACACTCCGTCTGCTGGAAGAACAGGCAAAAATTGTACTTGATGTTCCAGTCAGTAAAGATACCATCGGCAGGGCTTTAAAAAAAATAAACTTCGACCTCACATGAATGATTACTGGTGTATTCCGTCAAAAGAAGATGCTGATTTTGTAGCCTGCATGGAAGATGTCCTTGATGTTTATGAACTCCCATATGACCCGATGTACCCTGTTGTCTGTATGGATGAAAAGCCATACCAGCTTTTGGATGATGTAAGGCAGCCACTGCCTGTTCGTCCGGGTGACAACCAGAAAACGGATTCCGAATATAAGAGGAATGGCACCTGCAGCATATTTGCTTTTGTTGAACCACTTGGCGGCAGACACCATGTGAGTGTCCATGAACACCGTACTGCAATTGACTGGGCAATGGAAATCAAATATCTGTCAGATGAAATGTTTCCAGATGCAAAGAAAATCATACTGGTAATGGACAATCTAAACACCCATAAAGCTGCTTCACTTTATAAAGCATTTCCACCATCAGAAGCAAGAAGGATCATAAAACGACTGGAAATCCACTATACGCCTAAACATGGAAGTTGGCTTGACATGGCAGAAATTGAGCTTAATGTAATGACACGCCAATGTCTTTCGCGTCGAATATCCACCCTTGACAAACTTAAATGTGAGTTATCAGCATGGGAAATGGAACGTAATCGGGATACAGCTAAGATACAGTGGCATTTCCAAACAGGGGATGCACGGGAAAAACTGATATCACTGTATCCGACACTATCATCTGTCACTTTTTAATTAAAGTGGCAGATATACTAAATTTCAATGATACAGTACACTAAAAAATTTTTGTTTGACATTTTTTAAAAAGAAAAATATAATAATTTGTAAACGAGTGGCAGACTAGCGTAAATCCAGTTTTGCTGCTCGTTTTTTTGTGCGCATGCTGTCGCACATTATGAAAATATATAATGCATTTTAAAGTGTGTAGCTTATCAGCGTAAGTCCAGCTTACGAGGTAAGTGCACACTTTTTTTATGCAGAAAAAGGAGGCTGAATTCTCTCCTCACCAAAGGGCTCGGATTTTGCTTCCGCAAAACAAGGAGGATTATAAAATGGCAGAAAGTAACAAGATGAAGGAGATGCCAGTAAATAAGCTCATGGTTCAGATGGGAATACCGATGATCTTATCTATGGCATTGCAGGCGGTTTACAACAT
>OGPA01001534.1_pt1 | contig 18970 bp, 24 predicted proteins | sample 1552841 | NCBI WGS metagenome assembly OGPA01 (sample SAMEA2579916, study PRJEB22360) | human gut metagenome | reverse complement strand
GTCTTGGCTTCCCCGACGCTACGGCTCATCATCAGAAATAAAGTCTTAGTGAATGTGTATTCAATTTTCAAAGTCCGTGAAGGGATACACTTCCGCATGGGGAAATAACCCTCTCACTTATTTGGAATTGGAAGTCCAAATGACACCCTATTTTCAGAAAAAAATTTCAAAAAAATTTTTCGTCCTTGAAAATTGTCCCTATAACGAAAAAAGCCTGCTCCGGTTAAGGAACAGGTTATTGGTAGCTTTTTTCATATTTGTGAAGTATAATAAAGAAAAACAAATGGAAGTTTGATGAGGTAAGGAAATGAAAAACCCGTGGGAAGAAATTCCATTAGCTGATTATGAAAATCACATGAGGCTTGATTCTGTTTTGCAGTTACAGGCTATGAATAAAATGATGAAAGAGCAGTTTGACACTTATTCCGTTTCCAGTGTAATGATATTTGGTATTGCAGGCGGAAATGGTCTTGAACATATTCAGAAAGACAAATTTGAAAAGGTATATGGAATTGACATCAATTCTTCTTATTTGCAATCCGTCAAACAAAGATATTCCAATTTGGACGGACTTTTGGAATGCCTACATATCAACTTAATTGATGAAGCAGATAAGTTACCGAAGGCAGATATGGTTGTTGCAAATCTGCTGATTGAATATATCGGATATGAGTGTTTCCAAAACGCAATCCGGCAAGTAAGTCCGAAGTATGTTTCATGTATTATTCAAATCAATATGGAGGATAACTGGGTATCAGATTCCCCCTATTTACATGTGTTTGACGGGCTGGAACAGGTACATCATCAAATGGAAGAATTGGCATTGAAAAAAGCAATGTCTGAAATTGGTTATCATGCAATCAAGACTTTGGAGTATATACTACCTAATGGGAAAAAACTGGTGCAGATAGATTTTGAAAGATAACTTCCAGTTTATCAACCTCAATAACTACACACAAGACCTCCTACCGTTCAATGTGGTAAGAGGTCTTATTCTTATCTGTATTCAATTTTGTTTTTTTCTTTCTTGCTTTCACGAACTTACAAAGAACATCATCTTCTGCGTCAGTGTATCTACCTTGTCGGATCAGGCTGTTCTTCAAGCTGATAAGCGACTCAATAACTCTGCTGTATTCCGTTTCATCAAGATAAAGATGATATGTAGTTTCCCTCATTCTGACAACCTACCGTTTTTATTTTGTTTTCTTCGCCATTCAAAAAATCTCTTTCGGATAAACTCTGCATCTTTGGCTTCATCAGAGGTTATGAAAATATGTATGCTGCGGAACGCCTTTTTTATTTTGCCTGCAAATTCAATTTCATCATCGCCGACTTTATAGGGTACTTTCAGGAGTCTGATATTTCGCTTCTTGCAGAGATGTCCCTTTAGGCTTTCTATCTTTTCTGTTCCGTTGCAGGTTTCAATAGCAACCTTTTCTTCAGGTATGTATATTTCCAACGGTATGCCGATAACCTCATCATAATCCGTCTGAACGCTCAGCTTTTTCATTCCGGCATAGAACATAACCGCCAGCTTTGGAAAAGCAGTCAGGTATTCTCTCTCGCATACCGCACAGCCTTTTCCCTCAATCGTTCTTTCCGATACTTTTCCTTTCCAAGAATGACCGAGAGGGCATTTCCACCATGCGCTCTGCATTGAATTTCTTGAAACCTTTTCAGGGGATATGCCCTTATTCTTCTCATAATCCCATTCAGGTAGAAGCTCCGAGTCTGTCGTTGCCAAGTCGTTGTATCCGGCTAAAACCGCACGGTCGGCACATACGGGGCATACCGTTCCCTTCACTCTTGCGTTGATAACCGATTTCCACTCATATCCACACTCCCTGCATTTCCACCATACATTTCTGCGGGATTTGAAATTTACCTTATCCGGCGTAAGCGGAAGATTACGGCTTGACCATTCCTCTGCAAGTTCTGCGTGAGTCGTGGCAAAATCATTAAAACCTTTCAACAGAATTTGTCCGCTGCAATAGGGACATTTACTGCCTCCGGATCGAGTGGAAATCAGTGTGTGCCACTCATTGCCGCATTCCTTACATTTCCACCACACCTTACGATTGGCAAACACTGTAACCTGATTAGGCAGCAAGGGAGCGTTCTTTTCCGACCATTCCACCGCTATCTCCGGCATTTGCGAAGCAAGGTCATTCAACCCTTCTAAGATTGCATTGTGGGAACAATACGGACAACCTGTACCGCTTATTGCTCTGCTTTTAACAGTAGCTATCCACTCGTGACCGCATTTTCCTTTCCAAATCACTTTTTTATGAGAACCGACCGTTACCATTGTTGGCTTTAAGTCTTTGTTTTTTCTCGACCACTCTGCCGCAAGCTCCGGCTTTACCGTCGCCAAATCATTGATCCCTTCCACGACTCTTGCGCCTGAACAGATGGGGCATTTCTCGCCGGCGGAACGAGCCTTAACGCTTGTCTGCCATTCGTGACCGCATTTTCCTTTCCACCACATCAGTTTATTTGATCCATATGTAATCTTGTCCGGCGTTAAAGGTAAGTTTTTCTCCGACCATTCCGAAACAAGCTCAGGGTGGACTGTTGATAAAATGTTACTCATATCAAATCCTCTCCTTCCTCTGTGATTATTATAAGGAAGCCAAGAGAATTAGTGTAGTTTGCGAATCAGGGAGAAAGTAATAGAAAAATAAAGAAACCCTTGAGAAGCAGATACCTCTCAAGGGTTGTGTGAAACTTAAAATTATGCGATTTTTTCTCCTCTGCACATTTTCCTGCACCGATTGGTGTAAGTTTGGTGTAAGGTGTAAGATTTTCGGCTTTGCCAAACCTCGCAAACCCGCATAAACACTGGGTTTTTCTTACTTGTCGCTCGGTAAAGGTTTCATTGTCGGGAATAGTTCCGCGTTATATTCAACCTTATCCATATTACTTCATATCCTTTCATTTGCTGGCTTTCCCATAATTCATAACTCTTCATATCACATCAGGAAAACCGCAAATTTGTTGTCAAACTGCTGTCATCGCAGGGATTTTGTTGTCAGCATTTTTACGCTGAAACCCTTCTTAAAAGATATCCAATTTTGACAGTCTATCAAAAGACTCCTGCTTCTTGTGATCCGTAGCCTCAGCATATATGTCCATCGTAGTTTCAATGTTCCGATGTCCCATGATTGCCTGAATCACTTTCAAGTTTGTTTCGTTCTCGAATAACCTGGTACAGAAGGTATGCCTTAAATGATGACAGGAAAAATCCGGCAGTATAACCGGCTGGCGCCGTTCCTTCTTTGCATTCACAGTTTCCTCTGCATTGTAATTGCTGGTGATCCGCTTAATGGTTCGATTAACGGACTGCGGATTTGGAACCGAACCAAATCGCGTAACAAAGACAAATCCTTTCATTCCATCAATCTCAGTTTCATTGAACCCCGTTTCCGTCTGCTCTTCTTTTTCCATCTGGAAAGCATCATACACCGTATCAAGCATCGGAATCGTTCGGATTCCGGCTTCCGTTTTCGGTTTGGAAATTCTCTGAACTGATGTCCTCGACTTTCCAACCGGATAATAAACAATGCTGTGGTTCACACTGACAATTCGCTTCTCAAAATCAAGGTCTTCCCAACGAAGCCCAAGCGCCTCTCCGATACGGCATCCCGTTCCAAGCAGTACGGCAAATAACGGCCACCAATGATAGTATACAGGATGATTGGCGATATAATCCATAAAAGCCCTCTGCTGTTCAAGCGTCAATGCATGTCGAATTCCCCTTGTCTTGCCTTTGCTGACTTCCTTCATGACTCCATCAGACGGATTGTTGCGGATGATTTCATCCCTTACCGCCAATTGAAACGTCGGATGCAGCAACGTGTGAATGGAATCCAAGGTGCTTATCGACAAATCACCCTCATCGAGCAGATAAAGGTAAAACTGAAGTACATCTGAAAACTTAATATTTGCAATTTTCTTTTTGCCAAATGTCTCTCTGACAAAGCGATCATACATATAAATATAGTTGCTTCTCGTGGTCGCTCTTAAATCATGTTTTGTAGACATGTAGCGGTCAAATGTAGTATTCAGTGTGGCCTTTCCTGCAACATACAAATCCAGACCATCCAGCTGATCCTTCATTAACTGCTTTTCTTTTTCCCTCAGCGTCGTTAAATCCTGAGCGTATATAAACTTCCTCCGACCTTGTGGGTCTGTGTAGGTATACATATAACGCTTGTCCGACGCTCTCTGTACCTCTCCTTTCCTGAGCGCTCTGCCACGCTCGTCTTTTCGTGCTTTCGCCATGCTTTGTTCCTCCTTCAGAAAAATGAAAGAAGGGACTTGAAGCACTTACTTCGATTTGGACAAATACTCTTCCAAACTTCGCAGGGCAACTTCTGTCATTGTCATCTTGTGTTCAGCAGCATATTCTGTCAATTCCCTGTGGGTATCTTCCGACAACCGGATAGTAATGGATTTTCGCTTTGCGTTATCCTCTTTCGGTCTACCCATTTTCATATCATAGCTACCTCCACATGTTTGATATTATACTTATTGTAAGACAAAAAGTCAAGTCCTGAATGCCTGTCCCATCTATATTTCATAATCTTTTCACCTGTTTCAAATCTCAATATTCACGAAAGGTCTCCAAAAATTTCTCGAAAATCTCACAATTGACCAATGCAATGCCATCAATTTTATAAACTGCCTTTGCTTCTTTGGCTAACTCCTGAAATTTTGTTAATCCAAGACTGTATTTTTCTGCTCCCTCTTTGTATCGAACAAATTTTTTAGCATATTTTTTTCCAGTCTCAGCGTCCTGGTTTTTATGTCCCATTTGTTTCCTCCTTCATATAAATCAATAATAATCAGCTCTGTTTTAAAACTTGAACCGTCTGCCTCTTATGTATTATCGTTTCCATAATTGAATAAACGCTCATCACTCTGCCTGCAGCGAACAGGTCCATAGAAATTTCATCTCCCTGCCTTCTTTCTAGCCGGGCCGCGAATTACGGAAGTCTCATTATCCCCGGATGGATTTTCGCGTTATGCAGGTGCTGCCCGCATATCAGTGCTCATGGTTCTGCTGGCCAGGCAGACGGATAGCCGCTCCCCAGACCGGGATTGTAGAGTTGAAAGCTATGTAATTGTCAAGGTGCCGTGGCATGGGGATGCCTTCACTTATAAAAAGCCGTCTTATTTCGCACATCTCGAATCTCCATGAAAAAAATTAAGCGGCTCCGAAAAAATCCAGAGCCGCCTACTCCTAAATATCAAATTTTGAAATATTGAGGGCGATATGTATCAGTATATACTGTTTCAAATCCTCGTCCAGCTTACCGTCTATCCGGCTGTGTTTATTGATAAGTGGGTCATATAGCTCAAAAATCTTCTCCAAAGCCTCATGGCTGCCCAAAATAGCATCCTCTAAAATCCTGCGAAATTCTTCCGGTTTCATTTTTCATCACCTTCCTTTGCCAATTCTAAACGCAGTTTCTTCAAAGCCTGATATCTCTGATCATACACATGCTGCGCAGAGCAGTTTAGTTCTTTTGCTATCTCTTCCGGCTTTTTCTCTTCCACAAATAACTTTGTAAGAATCTGCTGCCTTTTTATCGGAAGTTTTGCAAAAGCGTTGGCGAGCCGCTCTTCCTCAAAATCAAAGTCAGTCTTTGAAGCAATCTGCTGTAAGTCACCCTCATATACTGGCTGACTGCTCTCCGGCAGTTCATCAAATGAAACCGTCTCAAGCTTTGTCTCGTTCTTTCGCAGATACTTGAGTTTCGCCCGGTAAATAACGATATCCAGCCATTTTGTAAACCGTGCCCTTAATACATCTTCATTTTCCTGCTGATGGTTCATCATTGTGCCTCCTTTTTGTTGAGGCACGCCACCATAGCAGGGGATCAGGCATACCATGATGGCATGCCTGAATTGTGTTTTATGTTTTCCCACCTAAAATCTATAAGGCTTTCATTGAAATCCGATTTGTGATTTTTAGGCAAGCAAAAAACGACCATACCGCACTTTCGTGTGGCATAGCCGTTCATTAAGCATGAATAATCAACCGAATGTTACTTTCGGTTCTATTCGCAAATATGAGTCACATCCTGTTTCCCTGTAAGACTCAAATGTCTGTATTCAATTACTGGCTGAATTTCTCAAGCGAATCGAGATAAGCCATTAACCCCTCACAGGCTTGAATCCGCCTTGCGACCGGATATTTCTCAATGCGTTCTGCGATTTCACGCAGATATACTACTTCCGGATTTGAGTAGGATTCCTTGAGCAGCTGATCCACCGTTACAGACAGTGAGTTTGCTATCCTCACTACCATATCCAGACTGGGAATGCCGCGGGCATTCTCTATCTGACCAATATGGCTGTTGCTGCAACTGCATTTACCTGCCAATTCTTCCTGACTGAATCCAAGTATCAAACGATACTTCCTGACATTTTTTCCTAAAGTTATGTAGTCCACTGTTCCATCTTCTCCTTACATCATTATTTTACAGTAGCCTATACTGGAATTGAAGAATGTACCATTCCAATACACGCACTATAAGTGGAATTTACAGAATTTTTGTGGACTTTTTTTATAAATAAAGCGTATGGACCCGCCATAGCTTTAGCAGGTCCACTTTTATCGTTACTGAAACAAATCAAGATTGTCAAGCATTTGTGCAATATCATCTTCCATTGTTTCCGGGATTTCGTCCTGTGAAGCCTCTGCCTGAGTTTCAATCAACTGCATCTTAGCAATCCGTTCTTCTACTATCTTCCGTATGATTTGTTCCATCTTATCCTGATTATAACCGGAAGCAACTTTTACTTCTATTTTACAATGCGCTTTCTGCAATTCCGGATGAGACACCAGATAATCATTCAGTACATCTACCATAACAGCACTTTTCCTGTTACCCAGGCTTTCCAAAAATTCCCCCACCCGAATCTGTTCTTCTGAATCCGATCCGAATTGAAGGGTAAAGCGATATCGTCCATCTTTTTTCATGATTCATCCCTCCGCCCATTATTCCGTGGGACGAAGGGAAAGCTGTTTCCTTGCCAGCATCTCATATCCAAGGGCATTCGCATTAGGGGATTCCACAAAATTAGCCTTTGCCACCAAACGGGATGCCTCAAAAAACGGACGGAGCAGGATACTTCCCCCTCCGATAAACACGGCAGGATTTGCACGCAGATCTACCTGAAGTTCACGCAGACGGTTCAGAATATCGTTCGCATGTTGTTTTGCTGCCTCATAAATTGCCGTTTTTACATCATCCGGAAGAATGACGCTGTCTTCTCCCTGTAATACGGCTGTGATATGTTCATCACTGATTAGCATATCGTGCAAGGCTCCAACTTTGCGGATGATTTCATTATTCATTGTAATAATGCCCGTTTCAAGTGAACGACAGAACTGCAAATCCGGCTTGCCGTTCTGAAGAAGCAGCACATCCGTTGTATAACCTCCCACATCAATAATAAAAATGCGGAGCGTATGCACTACCAGGCTGCTCTGAGGCACTACAGCCGCATAAGCCTGCGGGAATACCATAACGCGGTCAATCATCACCGTGTATGGCTTGTCCTTATATGCAAATTTGATAATTCCACGCTTGAAATACTGAGCAAATTTGTCTTTCAATATGCCGTAGTGTTCCGGAGGAAGCCCTACTGCCAGCTGAATCTGCTCCAGAGGGGAATAGTGTCCGGACCGCTCCATTTCTTTGGCTATGGCAAACAAAGATAGGATGAAGTAACGGTCATCACGGGTTTTATCCCTCATATAGCTTAACCGCTGACCGCTCAAAGTCCAATATTTACCGTCATATTCCAATATTTCTTCCGTCATGGGCGGCTTGACCGTATGTTCGGAAAGCCCGGATACAAACGTGTCATGGGGTGTTTTGATGGCATAATTGCCATGATCAATGGATATCAACATAATGAAACCTCCTGAATTTCAAAAAATTTTTCTATACTATCATTACACAGTTCCGTATACGCATTTACAACCCAAATACGCATTTTTAAGAATAAAACATAAAAAAGGACGAAGCCGAAGCCTCGCCCTCTTTATACTACTGTGACTGTATACCGGCAAAACAAGCCCAAATATAATCGTCAAGTCCTTTATAGCGGGGATCCCACAAATAGGTTCCAAAAGTAAATCCCATGTCGCCCAGAAGCTGCAATAAGTTGTTATACCCATTCTGCACATGATGATTTGTGGCAAAATCCATATCAAAGGCTGTTTTGATCTCAGCCAACCCTTCACTCCGCAAATCCTCAAGCGTCATCTGGAGCTGTGTCAGAGAATTTACGCCGGGTACTGCCAATACTGTCAGACCGGTTAGTGCATGAATCACATCCGCTTTCATCGGGCCTTCCGTCAACAATATGGTAAACCGTACTTTTCCTGCAAGGTGCGTCCATCCCTCTGCCCGGCATCCGTCTTCCATTTCCGCACTGGAAACCCATCGGAACTTTCGTCTGCTGACATTATCCCTGCGTATCTGCAGTCCCTGAATCCTTCCAAACCGGTCTCTGACCGGAATCAGAATACCACGCTTTTCATGAACAAAAGTCCATGCTCCGTTCTTATCCCGATAAAATCCCGGAACGCCGGCAAGACTTAATCCTTCTGATTGCAACTGTTTTGCGATGGCCGACATGCCTACAACCGGTGTCGTTTTATACCCCAAACGCTCAATGTTCGGTTCTTTCAGCCCCCGGCTCAGAAGGTTTTCCTTGTGATCTGCCGCCAACGACAGTTTGGAGAGCAGCGCCGCATAAACATGATTCCGCAATGCAATATCAGCAAGCTGACATTCCTCTTTCTGTTCATAAACAACTTTCTTCTTTTGGTATGTAATAAGTTCAGGCGCCCCCAATCTCTCAGCCAAATCCTTTTTGACTCTATCCCTCGGAACTCCCGTATAAAGTGCATACAAATCAAATATACCGCCGGATATTCCACATCTCGGACAGCGAAACACTTCTTTTTTCAGGTTGATATTCAAATGCTTTTTCCTTGGATTTTCATCGCAGCACGGACATTGTATGTAATATGAGCTTCTGCCAGACGGCATAGGCAATCCAAGCAGTGAGACGATATCCCACATGTGAAATATCTCCATCTCCATGCAGCCTCCTTTCCGGGGATGGCAAAGCACCATCCCCATATTTGTGATATTATATTACGCAGTAGCCTGCTGCGTTGCATATTCGCAGATAAACCTTGCCGCTTGGGTCAGTTCCTCATCACCTTTGAATTTTGTGGCAACCCATGTGATCGCTCCGGGATCCAAAGACAATACTTCTCCCAGTGTTTTACCGCTGAATTTCGTAATCGGGCAGGGTTTCGCCATGGCCTGCTGCAGTTTTTCCTCCTGTGTCAGTTCTTTAGGAGCTACAGGCATTGCTGTATACTCCTCTTCCTGCTGAGACATCTGTACCTGTTCCGGTATGGAGAACTGTGGTGCTTTATTCTCTACATCATTTTCTGTCATACCCAGTTCATTGGGGGCATTCTCCTCAAAGTCCTCTCCTGCCATAGAAAACTGCAGGCCAAAACCAGCATTACGGAGCGCTATTCCGACTGCTGCCGTCTGTGCCCATTCTCTTGGGGACACGGAAGGCTTGTCTGCAAGATAGCCCCTGGAAGCTGTTGCTTCCGCAAGATATGCTTCCACAGGATCGCTGTACTTAGGATATACCCTTGCGGTCGCAACAAAGCAATCCTTTGCCGGCGTGACCTGAACCGCTATTTTCCCTTCCGGATATTTCATGCGGAACCATGCCATCTGCATCATAACAGGGAGTCGCTTACGCACCTCTCCCGTAGCCAAATCCGTATAGTCCACTGCAAACGGTGTGGGGTCAAACCCTGACACCTCATTGATTTTTTCGATCATAGTGAGCATAGCCGCCTTATCATTCGAGTTATTCTGACTCATAACAAAAGCCTCCTCCTTAAAGATTGATATTATTGTAAGTATTCCGATACTGCATCCAAACAGGCAGAATCGTATTGATATACTGGCTGATGCAGTTCTTATACTGCTCCTGTGTACCTGCAGCAAAGCTGGAAAAACGCTTCCTGCCATCCTGGACTACACTTTCAAAGGATGTAAGTGCTGTCTCCTGTTTCTTTTTACCCTCTACATCCGTTTTCGGGCCGAATCTTCTCTCTGTCAATATGAAACGCACATAAGCGTCCACAAGCTGAAAGTGATATCCCATTACACTGGTATCCATGGTAATCGGCGCCGATTTGCAAAACGCCTGGAAGGTTTCCAGAACACAGATACGATAATTCAGCTCCTGCATTTGAAGAAGCTCTTCCGGCGGAAGGCTGTTCTCAGAAATCTGGGACCAGATAATGGATTGTTTTTCACGGTACTTGTCTAAAATTGTAGCCATTGTTAGCTCCTTTCTTTATTAGATCAGCTCCTGCAGCCGCAAGGCCAGGCAGGTGCCACGTTTCTCTGTGTCAGTTTTTTTGATTGCAATGCAAAGCGCACGTTTTTCCCCGACAATAATCACCCGTTCTTTTCCTCTGGTAATTGCTGTATAGATAAGCGGCCTCGTCAGCATATTGTAATGCGCACATTGCAGGTTAATAATAACGGACTTGTATTCGGATCCCTGCGATTTGTGGACAGTAAAGGCATAACCAAAATCCAACATATCCAGTTCTGCAGGTCCATACTCCTTGATACGTCCGTCACCGAAATCCACCTGTACGGTTTTGTCTTCTCCGCTGCCGGAAATATTGCGGATATACCCAATATCGCCATTGTTTACGTCATCATGGTTTTTAATCTGCATGACCTTATCGCCACAGCGGAATACCCGTTTGCCACGGATGATTTCCGGTTTTCCCATATCTGCTGGGTTTACCAGTTCCCGCAGCCTTTCATTCAGGGCATTTGCTCCGGTTTCTGTTTTCTGACGGTACGGCGTAAGCAAAGCCACATTGTCAATGCCATACTTTTGGGTTTCCTGCAAATAAAGCTCTGCTATTTTCTCGGCTGACACCTGCATATTTGGGGATGGAATAAACTGAAAGTCTTCTCCATACTCCAGTGAAACATTTCCATGGCGGATTCTTTTTGCATTCGTTGCAATACGGCTGCCGGAATCCTGCCGGAACACTTTATCCAGTCTGACAACCGGAATACAGCCGCTTGCAATAATCTCACTGAGCACTGCTCCCGGCCCCACCGAAGGAAGCTGGTCGGCATCGCCAATCAGGACAATCCGCTTACCGGACTCGATTGCTCCAAACAAATCGCCTGCCAGATAAATATCCAGCATTGAAACCTCATCAACCAAGATCAAATCTGCTTCTATGATTTCCGGCTCCCCGTAGTTGCCGTCTTCATCTGCAACCAACCCAAGCGCTTTATGGACTGTCGATGCCGTAAAGCCAGTTGACTGCTCCATCCTTCTGGCTGCACGTCCCGTAGGAGCACCACAGCAGATTTCAGCATTCGGATACTGACGGTGGTAAATGTCTAAGATAGCCTTCTGAATCAAAGTCTTGCCTGTGCCGGGACCTCCGGTAATTACTGACAAACCTTGTGTCAGCGCCATTTTTACAGCATCGCGCTGCTCCGGTGCCAGCTTCAGGCTCATCAGCCGTTCCTCATAGTCCAGTTCATCATCCAGATTGACACAAATATTCGCTTTCCCGGTTCTTACCTGTTGATAAAGCTGTTCAGCAAGCTGTGTTTCTGTGTATGCAGTTTTTGCCCGGTAAACATTTCCCCGATATGACACCAACTGGCCGCTGTATACAAGCCTTGCGGCACGGTTTGCAACCATTTCTTCTGTGAGCTGCGGTGTATCCAGGATCTTCAGGCACGCCTTTATAAACTGATGCTTTTCCATACACAGATGCCCCTTGCTTTCCGCATCCGTCAATGTAAACAACAGTCCTTCATCCACACGCTCTGTTGAAAGCAAATCGACTCCCATACTCATGGCAATCTTATCTGCTGTCTTAAAACCGATGCCGGTCATTTCACAAAGTTGATACGGATGGTTTTTGACAATCTCTATGGCTTGATCTCCATATTCCTTATACAGCTTCACAGCGCGGTTCGGTGTGATACCGTGCGGCGCCAGGAAGGCAACCACATCGCGTGCGCCTCTGTTTTCGAGATACGAATCACAAATTTTTTTCAGTTTGTCTTCTCCGATACCGGGTATGGACAACAGCCTCTCCGGCTCCTTATCCAACACATCCAGTGTACGGAGACCAAAAGCACCATAGATACGCTCGGCAACCTTCGGACCAATGCCCTTGATTTTACCGGATGACAGGTATGCAATAATCCCTTCCTTTGACGGAATCAGCACCTCGTCATAGCTTTCAACCTCAAACTGAAGCCCGTGATTCTGATGTTTGCTCCAGTGACCCTGCATCTCATAACGCAAGTGGTTTGCAACTGGAAGGCAGTATCCAACTGCTTTCACCTGCGTCAGAACATGTCCCGATGCGTCCTTGATTTTCTCACAGGGACGATACAAAGCAATCATGTAGCTTCCCGGATCTATCTGTGCCGGATTCGGCGGATAGATCATTTTTTCAAATTGACATAACAATTTTTTTGCTCCTTTCTGCGGAATATTGTATATAAAAACTCCTAAAGGCAGCATTACTACACTTCAGGAGTTTTTTATGAACCTCAGCGCATTCATTTGAACATCGCCGCATTTTCAAGATACGATACCGGTGAAGAAAATCCCATGACATAGTTATTTCTATCAAGCTGCACACAGCGTTTATTACCACCATGTTTTGTGATTTCCTTCTGTACTTCATGATACAGTCCCTCGTCAAAAACAATCATCGGCATCTGGAACAGGGCAGCATGTGCAATTTCTCCCTTCATCCCACTGCTGAGACGGTTTCCACATACAAGAATAATTTCACTACCTTCCAAAAGGGAAAGGCCAAAGCTGAGTGCTAACGCCCGCTCCGAAGGGAGCTTGTCACAAAGCAGCATCGGCAGATAAGCATGCGGCGCCCTGGCATACATTCCCATCTTTTCAAAGGCATAATACATATACGCCCTTGCTGCGTGCATATTGCGAAGGAAATCATCCTCAGCTTCTGCACTTAGCGGCGAGCAGATATAAGCACGCTTTCTGCATCTGTCGTTTTTCAGGAACTGCATTTCCAAACGCTGCTCCCAGTTTTCAGTAAAAATAGTATTCATACGTATCTCCTCCATTAAATCGGCTGTACCGATACTTTGACTTTCCTGCTTTCCGAAGCCTTCAGGACATCCGCATATACTGTCGGATATTTTTCCTTCAAAGCTTTTGAATCCGGTCGGCGGGTTGTTTTTGTGATGAAATCAATCAGGAGCTTATCTGTGGTGGTTTCCAGAACCCCATGCTCGTGCTCCTTCATAACTTCAGCAACTCGCACGCTATGTGCCTCAATCTCCTTTTCATATGTTCTAATTTCTCTGTTGCAGTCTGAAATCTTACCCTGAAGCTGTGCGATCTTACGAAGCGCAGGTTCATATTTGCGTGAGAATTCCACTGTAGGCAATCCCACCTGGCTTGAACCATAAATCCGGGCAAGCGACTCCATTGCAAGCTTAGGCGCCACACCTGACATTGTAGGCGGCTTATCATTTTCCAGGCTCCAGATCCATTCCTCCAGGCGTTCAAAGATCATATCCTCTTTTGCCTTGTCGCGGACAATCTCCGGAATTGCCAAATCATTATCCGGGTTATTACCCCAGACTGCTGAAAAAGCACCAATATTTACATCCGCCACTGCGAGATAAAAACGGAGCTGGAATTCATAATACAATGGGATTGCATCATCCGCCCATTCGTCTGCCTTATGATAGGTGCAGCTTTTGCACTCCAGAATTCCTGGCTCACCGTCTGACTTTCTGGTAAACCTGCGGTCAAAATTAGCAAGCGCATACGGATGGTCTGCGTGTTGGTAAAGATGTGTATCTTCGATTACGGTATTTCCTGTTTTCTGTCCATACCAGTATGCTGCAATCGGTTCCAGCAAATGTCCCATTATCAGCTGATTGGCATTGTCTTTAGCTGCCGGTTTCATACGGCCTTTCTTAATCAGCCATAATTCCATGGGTGTTGTCCATGGTGAAACCCCAAAAATAGCCGCCACATCACTTCCGCCAACAGTATAGGGAATATCTCCTTTGGGTCCGTGCATACGGCACTCCAACCATCTGTCATTGGTCATGCCTGCGGTATCACATAAGCTTATCGGTTTTGCCATCAGTAACTCACCGCCTTTGCAAGATCGTAATCGCTCCACTTAAAGGTAAGCGCACGAGCCATATTCTCCTCGACAACAAGGAGCTTGCTTTCCGGTGTATTCTCAGTCTTGAGAATAAAGGGAATCTCCTGCATGGCAAGAAACACATCATGTGCCGTTGCCGTTCCACCGCCATAAGCCATCTCAAACATAGCAATTGCCTCAACGGCTGCTTTTTTCGGCAGACTCAGTTTCTTGCAGATACGGGTCATTGCGTTGACCGGATAATCCAGATGCACCTCCAGCAGTTTCTGCAGTTTGGCAATGGAATCTCCAAACTGGGCAAAGAGCTGGTCAAGAGCCAAATCAAAATCACTGACCTTTTTCTGATGCCTGTGATCTACTGCAATACAGCCTCCAATGTGAATCGGATGCTGGCTACCGATCAGTAATGCCGATACCTTTGCAGAAGCAATTCCTGTATCCGAAGTCATAAAGCGGATACCCGGCATCAGCTTATCAGCCATTGTCGTTTTGCCCTGAGATGCCAGAAGCTTTGTATAGGCACCCAGCAGATCTTCTTTCTGATCCGGCATTTTCCATGAGGCACTGACCAATGAATGATCACAGTAACCGCTCTCATACTCATTTCCGGGGAAGCGGGCATCCAGCTTTGCTTTTAACGTGCTAAGAAGCTCATTAATCGGAAGAACCGAATAGTCCACCGAATCACCGGAGTGAACAGCAGAAACTTTTTCATCACGAATCAAAAGCAGTGCGGAAGACGAATACAGTTTCAAGCATTCGTTCAATACCTCTGCCAGCACATTGCGGCTGAGTTTGGGAAGGGCTGTGCCTCCGATTTTCGCCCGGTCAAGCAGGCTTTTGTAGGCTGTCATACGCAGGGGATAGAGATTCCCACCGACATGCATAGCAAGCCCAAGGTTAGACGCTGTATCCTCCACAGCATCCAGGCTGGTTCCAGGTGCGAATGCCGACAAATTTCCATAAAGAGGAGAAGACGCATCCAGCGGTTCAATCTGCAGTTCATCGACTCTGCAGGTAATCCACTGGCTATTCTTCGTCTGCTCTTCATGATAATCGTACATCGCTTCGTAGGAACTAAAGGTTGTTGAATAGTTATCCTGACAATTTTGCATAGTACATGCTCCTTTCGTTTTTTGACGGACTTGCCGCCTTGATATATAACAAAAGCCAGCAACCCCGAAGGACTGCCAGCTTATGCCCAAAATAAGGCCGGAAAACAAAAAAAGTGCCATCTGCAAAACGCAAATGACACTGTGATAACTCTGTTAAACTGTTTTTGGTCGAAACCAAACTTGATACTGATATATGTATTATAGCAGAATTCATCACAATAGTCAATCCGTCCAAAACGAAAGCGCCGGGTTTACTGCTGCTTATTTTCAGTATTGTGCCGGTTTATCTGTAACAGACACATCAATACTACCCCAATCATGCTGCCTATGAACATTCCTATAAAAAAGCAAATAATATTCATCGCTATCTTTCCTCCTTCTTGAAAATATAAAATGCCACCGTAAAGGCAGCATAGCATAACAAAATAAAAGGCAAAACAGACCGTTTCGGTTTGTATTGCCTCTTTTTACCATCTAACTCATTATTATACTTATAGAAAAAATACTCGTGGAATAGGGTGTCAAACAAAGTATTATAGTTTTATCGCCTTATAAATGTCGTATCTGTAGCAGGTACCCCGTTTTCATCATACACATACCGTTCTACCTTCATATGTAAATCATATTTTTCTCGAAGTTCAGTGATTCTTTTCATCATCGGAGAAGCATGATGGACATCAAGTGAGTGCTGGTCTTTCCAGCTGTCGATTAAGAGCACTGTTTCCTTATCTCCCATTGGGAAAAAATATTCATATCTAAGATTTCCCTCTTCTGTACGAATATTACTTACAATTCCGCTTAAAACCATTTCTTCTGCAAATTTTTTTGCATTTCCATTCACACCATTATAATAAATATTAATTGTTATAGCCATTTTCCTACCTTCCTTAATTTACAATTTCTTTTCCATAAAGAGTTATGAGATTGATTATCCTGTATAAGCGTCGTCTACACTATTTTTGAAATTTTGCTTATCAAGCCATTGTTTTTCCTCTTCCGTCTCAGGTATATCAATTCTCTCAATTTTAAAAATGACAGGTCTGGTGCCATCATTGCAGCAAGCTATCATCACTCTCTCATCATTCGTCCACTTGTGCATAATGGAGCCGCCTTGTAACGCAGTGTATACATATCGACTGATCGCATCCCACGCTTCACCGCAAAATTTGCCGTTCATAAGATGATAAAAATCATCTTGTTCACTTGTTCTTTTCAGCAGGAATGTCTCTCCTGCCTTAAAACACGGACATGGTCCCGATTTCGGATCAGCAAGATATTTTTCCTGATAATCAGTAAATACTTTTGTTTCTAATACCGTTATTCTACATTCATGTTGCATATATTACCGTTGCCTCCATAAGTCTCAATTTGTTATTTCATTCTCAACTTCAGTTTATATCAATCAACTCTGCAATCTCCTCAACCGTATCCAAAGGCACATGAAACTCCAGCCCTTCTGCATAACTGTTCTCCGCCGCATAATTCCGCCACAGGCTGTAAAGCGCAGTTTCCTCTCGCATATCCCGCATGATATCCTTCCAATCTTTCAGCATATCCATAGAACCTCTTTTGACTGCGGTATGCTCGATTGCCATTTTTAAGATATTCGGCCTGACTTTGTCCTTACGCTCATGATAGAGGACATGCAAATCATAAAAATCCCTGGCCCTTGTATTTCCTATATTCCTGCGAATAATAGTTTCATACTTCTCGGCCAACACTGTTTCGATGGTATAAGCCATAATCGGAACTGTTTTATCCTCAAATATAAAAGGATAATTGTATTGGACAGCCGCTGGTGTAACTTTATCTCCGGTCGTAACATCCACTTTCATAGGGCTGTTGATCTTCCCATACTTTGCAACTATATGGATACGGAAATTATTATAAGCATCCTCTTCACGGATTGGCTCTATGCGCTGATATTCAAAAGTTATCCCATCACCTATATCAATCGCAAGAATTTCCTTGAAAATTTTGACAATTTCCTCTTCCTCCAGCTGTATCCCTCTTACGGTTGTATCCATGTCCATTGTGGTCCTGGCTCCAATCCCAATCATCGAGGAAATCAGCAGGCCACCTTTCAGGATAAAATTCTGTGCATAGGGCGATACGGCAAGCCTCTCCAAAATCCGTTCAAACATAAACATATGCTGCACATCCAAAGCCCTCAGATGATTCTTTGCTGCAAAATTTCGGATTGCTCCCTTTAACTGTTCCGGTGTTTTCATTACAATACCTCCATGTAAGTCCTTATTTTTTCTTCAATTCCGAAGGCCTTTCCGTACTTCAGCAATTTACGGACATCCGGACGGTTTTTGAAATAATCCTTGATTGCCTGAACATACAGCTGCTTTTCGATTTGATTTCTGTCTTTAATCAGATCGCAAAGGCAGCGCTCTTTATCATACAGGCGAATAACCGCTCCCTGCGGGGACTGCGTTTCCGTAATTCCGAGATTGTAAAAGTCCTTCATAACATAATGAGCCTTTATTTTTTGATTATCTCGAAGCAGTCTTGAAATATTTTCTCCCTGTGGAACTGAGATATCGAATGTATGCGGGATAATGTCTGTTAATCCCCAAACATAAAGAGCTGTACCATATGAAAAAACAAGGCTGGAGCACTGAACCTGAAGCAATGCAAATTCATCAATGTCAGCATCAGACGGAACAAAAATACCTTTCCGAACCCGTTCCAGTAAGCCGCTGTCAACATATTTTTTTATGACACCGCGGCTGATTCCAGCTGCTTCAATCTGCGAAGTCTTTACAAAACCGTTGCTTTCAGCAGCTATTGACTCAATCTTATTATAAATTTCATCCATAGACACCGCCTCCTTGCATTGCGTTACATTCTCTCTTTATATTATACTCATTTAACGAATGAATGTAAACACCTTTTTGGCTTTAGTATGTCCGAATTCACAGAAAAAATACAAATTTTTTTTCCGGAACGACAAAGGGGATGCCGCAAAAGCGACATCCCCCTCTTTTCAAAAACTGTGATAATCAAATATCCTCTGAAATTTTGCGGAACGCATCCACGCCCGGAATGATGCCAAGACATCTTCCATTGTCAAACCTGCAATGAATTGTTGGGGCATCATCAACGTAATCTACGGTGCCTTTCGTCTGTTTAGGAACCGGATTTGGATCGTTTTTCATTTCAATCAACACAATCCGTGTTCCTTTCGGATATGTATCCTTATAGAATTGTCTATAAATCTCTGCGCTGTATTCAGCAATCAGGTCTTCATTGCTTATGATTTCATAGCTAAACCCACATTCATTTCCAAACGGATAAAACACAGGTTTTCTGAATCTACGCTTGATGAGATGTCCGGGAATCAAGATATCGTCATCATTATAATAAACGCGCTTTACCTCCATACTCATTTTCTCCTTAACTCATTTTTTACGCAGTCTCCAAAGCCCTCTGTCCACATGTTGAAAATGCTCCGGATGGTACTGTAACGTCTGGCGGATTTTTTCTTTCCACCATTTATGGTTCTTAGCCCTCTGATGCGGTTCAATCTGCTCATATAAATAGGTAAGCGGAA
>OGPA01001518.1_pt1 | contig 19181 bp, 13 predicted proteins | sample 1552841 | NCBI WGS metagenome assembly OGPA01 (sample SAMEA2579916, study PRJEB22360) | human gut metagenome | reverse complement strand
AGTATCAGCTCACGCAGCCTAGGAATAGGTGGTGCGTTCAAGCCGTTCGCCGCCTAATGCCAGTAACGTTTGAAGGCGGACGGCCTGCTTTTGCCGTTCTACTTCAATGCGCTTGTTGGCTATGATGTCTTGTAATATATCTTTCATAATTAATCGTTTAGTGAAATGAACTTCTTCAATGTTGCCAATGCTTTACCGCTTTCCAGCGACTCGCGTGCCTCGGTGATGCAGGTTTCAATCTTCTTTTCCGGGCAGATCACCTGGATGGCGAAGGCGGAGTTGGCAATCACGCAGTTCTTTTGTGCCGGGGTTGCCGTATTCCTCATTACGTTGTCGAATATCCGGGCGGCATCTTCTACGGTTTGTCCGCCGTCGAGATCGGCCTCGGTACAACGGGAGAAACCTAACATTTCCGGAGTATACAATTTTTCTTTTTCCGGCATAGCTACCTTAAACTCAGTCGTCAGGGATATTTCGTCGAACCCGTCCAGACTGTGAACGACAGCAAAACGTGTTCCGCTTTCCTGATATGTATAACTGTACAGACGAAGCAGCGGTAGGTTATATACACCCAGTAACTGATAAGCGGGCATCACCGGATTAACCAGCGGGCCGAGCATATTGAAGAAGCTACGTACCCCCAGACTTTTGCGTACCGGAGCGACAGCCTTCAAAGCGGGGTTGAACAAAGGTGCATGCAGGTAGGCAATGTGGCAGGCTTCCATCGATTCGCGAAGTTTGTCGATACTGTTCGTGAACTTAACACCGTGTTGCTCCATCACATTGCTGGCCCCACTCACGGAAGTAGCCCCATAGTTGCCATGCTTCACCACGTTGTAACCGGCTCCTGCCACAACGAAGCAGGAGGCGGTGCTGATATTGAATGTGTTTTTGCCATCGCCTCCGGTTCCTACGATGTCGATCGGTTTGAAATCGGCCAGGTCGACCGGTACACGCATTTCAAGCAGTGCTTCGCGGAAACCGGATAGCTCTTCTACGGAAATGTTACGCATCAGGAATACCGTGATCAAGCTGGCTATCTGTGAATCGTTATATTCTCCGGCTGCCATCTTTTGCAATATCTGTCGGGCTTCATCCCGTCCCAGATACTGATGTTCGAATAATCTGTATAATATATCTTTCATTGTGTTATGCTTTTAACCAGTTTTCAATAATGCTTTTTCCTTTCGGAGTCAGCACCGATTCCGGGTGGAACTGAATGCCCCTGACATCATACGTGCGATGACGTAAAGCCATGATCTGTCTTTCTTCCATATCTTCGGCTGTTATTTCCAGACAGTCGGGGAAGTTATCGCGCGATACGGCCCATGAATGATAACGTCCGGCACGAAATCCAGGTTCAAGACCGGCGAACAAAGGTTCTTTCGCTGTTACCCGGATATCGGAACATACGCCATGATGAACATCTGTCAAGTTAATAAGAGTCGCCCCGAAGGCTTCGCCTATCGCTTGTTCGCCCAGGCAGACACCCAGGATACTTTTGGTCGGGGCATACCGGCGGATCAGTGGGAGCAGGATACCAGCTTCTTCGGGGATACCGGGCCCCGGTGAAAGCAATATCTTATCGAAACGGTTTACTTCGTCCAGTGATATTTTGTCGTTGCGGTGTACTTCCACTTCTGCACCCAGCTCCTTCAGTATGTGTAGTAAATTGTAAGTGAAGGAATCGTAATTGTCGAATAATAATATTTTGCTCATAATCTTAGTTCTTTAAAGTTGCTGCCAGGTCGATTGCTTTTTTCAAGGCTCCCAGCTTGTTGTTTACTTCCTGAAGTTCACGTTCGTCGTTGCTTTTGGCAACGATGCCGGCGCCAGCCTGATAATATAATACGTTGCCACGGCTTACGAATGTACGGATGGTAATAGCCTGGTTCAGATCACCGTCCAGACCGATAAATCCGATACAACCGCCATAAGCGCCGCGGTTATGTTTTTCGAGATCGGTGATCAGTTGCATGGCACGCACTTTCGGTGCACCGCTCAAGGTTCCGGCGGGGAAGGTATCTATATAAGTCTTGACAGGATTGCTATTGCTGTCGACTTCTCCGCTCACACGGGATACGAGGTGGATAACGTGACTGTAATATTGTACTTCTTTATAGAAATCAACCTGTACGCTGTGGGCATTGCGGCTCAGGTCATTGCGGGCGAGGTCTACCAGCATCACATGTTCGGCATTTTCTTTCGGGTCGGCCAGCAACGCTTCTGTACGCTGTTTGTCTAATGCCACATTTCCCGTGCGGAAAGCGGTTCCGGCAATGGGGTCGATGCTTGCGTGTCCTTCTGTCACCTTACAATGTGTCTCAGGAGAAGAACCGAAGATGCGGAAACCGCCGAAATCGAAATAGAACAGATAAGGAGAAGGATTGACACTTCGTAAGGCACGGTATACCTTAAAGTCATCCCCTTTGAATGGTTGTTCGAAGCGGCGGCTCAATACGATCTGGAAAACATCGCCGCGCATGCAGTGTTTGATACCTTCGCGAACCATTGCTTTGTATTCGTCTCCGGTGATAGGAGAAGTTTCCGGACCTGTCGTCTGGAAGTTATAGGAGGCATAGTTGCGGTTTTCGATCAGTGTTTCTATTTCCTGCAGGTTGCTCTTTTCATCTTCCTGCAATAACTCGACTAATGTCAACTCATTTTTGAAGTGGTTGAATACAAGGATATACTTATATAATATGTATAGCATATCAGGCGCATCGTTTTCTTCGTGGTGAGCTTCCATGACCGGGATGTTCTCGAAGTAGCGGACAGCATCAAAAGCTGTGTAACCGAACAGGCCGCATACTTTCTTGTCGGTTCCTTCAATACTGTAACGGCCGAGGAAGTCATTCATCGCATCGGCAACGTTGTAACTTTCGGTGAGTGGAGTAACTTCGCGGTTTCCGTCGGGGAAAGTGGCTGTACACTCACCGTTGTTGATGCCGATACTTGCCAGCGGACAAAGGGCGATAAACGAAAGACTGTTTTCATTTCCGTGGAAGTCCGAACTTTCCAGTAAAGCCGATTCCGGATAGATATCCCGTACTTTCAAATAAATACTGACGGGAGTGTGCAGGTCGCCTAAAACCTGTTTGCTTATAGTTTTGAAATGATAATTTTTCATCGGTTACTTTCTGTTTTTATATTCAATATATGTATCCATATCCTTATCTCCACGTCCGGAAACAGTCAGTACGACCACATCTTCCGGTTTAAAATCGACCTTGGCGAGTGCCCCTAAGGCATGTGCACTTTCCAGTGCCGGGATAATCCCTTCCAGACGGGTCAGTTCGAATGCAGCTTCCAAAGCTTCGTCATCATCGACAGCCAGAATGGAAGCCCGGTGGGAAACAGACAGGTTTGCATGGATCGGTCCGATACCCGGATAGTCCAACCCGGCAGATATTGAATAAGGTTCTTCGATCTGTCCGTCTTCACTTTGCATCACCAAAGTACGAGCTCCGTGGATAATACCCTTTTTCCCCAGTTGGATAGTGGCGGCGCTCATTCCTGAGCAGATTCCTTTTCCTCCGGCTTCAGCCAGTACGAGTTTTACCCGTTCATCGTCAATAAAATGATAGATCGTTCCTGCGGCGTTACTTCCACCTCCTACACAAGCAATCAGATAGTCCGGGTTTTCGCGTCCTTCCTGTTCGAGAAGTTGTTTTTTTATCTCTTCACTGATTACTGATTGCAGGCGGGCAACCATATCGGGGTAGGGATGAGGTCCAACAGTCGAACCAATGATGTAATACGTATCGGAAGGATGACAACACCAGTCGCGGATCGCCTCGTTCGTTGCATCTTTTAATGTCATATTACCGGAAGTAACGGGGACAACCGTTGCACCGAGCATTTCCATTTTTTGCACATTGGCATGCTGGCGTTCCACGTCGGTTTTACCCATATAGACGATACATTTCATATTCATCAGAGCACAGACGGTTGCGGAGGCAACACCATGCTGTCCGGCACCTGTTTCGGCGATGATACGTGTTTTACCCATGCGGCGTGCCAGTAGGATCTGGCCGATCGTGTTATTGATCTTATGGGCACCGGTGTGATTCAGGTCTTCCCGTTTCAGATAGATCTTACAGCCATACTTTTCGCTTAGCCGTTTAGCCAGGTAAAGGGGAGAGGGACGGCCTACATAATCGCGCAACAATTGGTTGAACTCCTGCTTGAAACTCTCGCTTTCGAGTACTTCCAGATAAGTATTCTGTAATTCTTCCACACACCGGTGAAGTATCTCGGGAATATATGCCCCGCCGAACTCACCATAATAACCGTTCTTGTCAACTTGATACGTTTTCATCTTTTTGCTATTTTATTTTAGTTGTATTCCGTTTGCTTACAAAAGAAAAAAGGTCTGTCGCAAGTGCGACAGACCTTTCTATGATATCTTTCTCTAGTATATACACAGGACTGCGTTCCTTACGACCGTTTGAGGAGTAAAGAGCGCCACCACCAAAATGTATTTACTATAAATATTCTCATCTTTGTTTTTGTTATTACGGCAGCAAATATAGATATTCTCTGACAAACTGCAAATGATTTGATACTTTTTTTGAAAATATTTTATCTCTGCCTGTTTTGAATAAATGCTGTATCTTTGCCGCATGAAACAGACAGACGAATTCAGGTTATTTGTAAAAGAACATGCCGGTGACGATTTGACACGGTTACTGCTGAGTGCTTCCCGTTATCCTTCGGTGGATGTTCCCTTTGCAGTCGAACAGATTGCTTCCCGGCGTCAGATCAAAGACAAGCTACCTGTATGGTATACGAATGACGCCTTGTTGTTCCCCTCCAAAATATCGGCGGAACAATGTTCGTCCGAACAAACTGCTTTATATAAACAACGGTTGGTTGAAGAAAGCGATACCTTGTGCGATCTGACCGGAGGTTTGGGAATCGACAGTTATTATCTCTCCCTCAAAGCCCGTCATATCACCTATATAGAACGCTTCCCCGCTTACTGTGAGGCAGCACGCAATAACTTTTCCGTACTTGGAGCTGATAATATCACTATCGTGGAAGGAGACAGCACGGAATTGATTTCCCGCGTGCCTGAAATCTGTATTTTCTATATCGATCCTGCCCGCCGTGGTGAAGGCAATAAGCGTGTTTATGCCTTACAGGATTGCGAACCGGATCTGCCGGCTCTTTTGCCCGAATTGTTCCGTCATGCTCCCAAAGTAATAGCTAAACTGTCTCCGATGGCAGATATTCAGATGACGCTGGATTTATTGCCGGGAACAACAGCTATACATATACTCTCTGTAAAGAACGAATGTAAAGAACTTCTTTTTGTTGTAGAGCGCAATGCGGAAGTAGAATCACCCGTTATTCATTGCGTCAACTATAATAGTAATGGACGGGAAGAATCTTTTGTATTTACATTGCATGATGAACGCCGGCAAGAGTTACATTTGGCCGGCCTGATAAGAAAATATCTCTTTGAGCCCAATGCTTCCCTATTGAAAGCCGGAGCTTTTAAGAGTGTGGCAGCTCGTTTCGGTTTGGAGAAACTACAAGTAAGTAGTCACCTTTATACCTCAGACATACCGGTAGACGATTTTCCCGGTAGGCGTTTTGTCGTAGAAGAAGTTTATCCCTTTTCCGGAAAACTGTGTAAGAGGCTGGACAAAGAGATTCCGCAAGCCAATATCACTGTCCGCAATTTCCCGTTATCCGTTGAGGAACTGCGTAAACGTACAAAGATAGCGGATGGAGGAGATGTTTACCTTTTTGCTACTACCATAGTTAACGGAGACAAAATATTGGTTAAATGCCATAAGTTTTAGCATCGTAAGCTTTCTAAAGTCTTCGATCGACAGATTTTATTTTTATATTTGCGACTGTTAAATCAAATACATGAAATGATACAGAAAGATTCTTACACTTCTGCGCAATTGACCGCGATGGTTGTACTGCGATTATTTATTGGTTGGCATTTTGCCTATGAAGGGTTGGTGAAGATCCTGAATCCAAAATGGACTTCATTGCCTTATCTGATGGATTCCAAAGGTTTTATGTCAGACTTTTTCTCCGGATTGGCTAGCGATCCGGCTATGATGAACATGGTCAATGCGCTGAACGAATGGGCATTGCTGTTGATTGGTCTGGGGCTGATTACAGGTGCTTTCAGCAAACTCTCTTCTATCGGGGCAATGATATTGCTTGCGTTTTATTATCTTTCCCATCCTTCTTTCATCGGTGCACAATATATGATGCCGTTTGAAGGTTCCTACCTGTGGATAGACAAGAATCTGGTCGAGATGGCTGCACTGGCTGTGCTGCTGGCTTTCCCCACCTCACATATTATCGGGCTGGATCGTTATCTGAAAAAGGCGATCCCCTTATTGTCTAAACTCAAACTAATGTAATATCATGGCAACAGAAAATAACAATAATACTCCGAAAGAAAACAAAGGCCCCGAATCGGAAGGCCGGCGCAATGCCCTGAAAACATTGGCTACCATACCCGTGTTGGGAGCATTGGGCTATGGCGTCTATAAGAAACAGCAATACGACAAAAAAACGAAAAGTCTGGGTAGCTCTTTCCGTTTCGATAAAGAACATTATATGATCCCCGCCCAGCCGGACGGAAAGAAGATACGTATCGGGATGATCGGTTTCGGTATCCGCGGTAAGCAGTTGATGCGTGCCGCCGGTTTCGCCGAACCATCCTGGATCGACGGACTGATCGAAGGGGCAAAGAACGACAGTAAGGACAAGCGTTACGAACAGTTCCTGCAACAGGACGACCTGAATATAGAAGTAACCGGTGTATGCGACATCTTTGATGTATATGGCGAAGCAGCTGTGCTGGCAGCCTCCAATATCCACCGCGAAGGATCGAATGGTACTTTTGGTAAAGCCCCGAAGCGTTACAGAACCTATCAGGAACTGTTGGCGGCCGACGATATCGACGCTGTTATCATTGCGACTCCCGATCACTGGCATAGTACGATGGCGATGGAAGCGGCTAAAGCCGGCAAGCATGTGTATGTAGAGAAACCTCTTTCGTGGACAGTTCCCGAAACTTATAAGGTACGGGAAGTCGTGAAAGAAACAGGTATTGTATTCCAGTTAGGCCACCAGGGACGTCAGACCGACAGTTATATCCGTGCCAAAGAGATCATCGACAAGGGGCTGATCGGTAAAGTATCCCTGATCGAAGTATGTACCAACCGTAACGACCCGAACGGAGCCTGGGTATATCCGCTGATCGACGGTGCTTCCCCCGAAACGATCGACTGGAAACAGTTCGAAGGGCCGGAAGAACGTATCAAGGAATATACCGACTATATGACATCTAATAACCTGCAACGGTATATCGGTCCTGATCCCCGCGACAAGTTCAGCCTGGAACGTTTCTTTCGCTGGCGTTGCTGGTGGGATTACAGTACAGGATTGAGCGGTGACCTGTTGACACACGAATATGATGCGATCAACCAGATATTCGATGTCGGTATTCCTCACTCGGCAACCTCTTCCGGTGGTGTCTATTACTTCAAGGATGGCCGTACCGTGCCGGATGTGTTGCAGACTACCTTCGAATTTCCGGACCGCGATATGACGATGTTGTACAGCGCCACACTGGCAAGCAACCGTCCGCGTGGTAAAGTCATTATGGGACACGATGCCCAGATGGAGCTTTCCAATACGATCACCCTGAAGGCCGATCCGGCTTCCGAGATCTATAAGGAGAAGATCGACAAGGGGATCATCAAACCGAACGAACCATTCTATACCTATGTGCCGGGGCAAAACTCGGTGGATGCCATCACGTCGCCTACGGAGTTGTATTTCGCTCAACGCGGTCTGCTTTATACGTATGTAAGCGGTAAACGTTACGATACGACTCACCTGCATATTCGCGAATGGTTGGAATGTATCCGCCAGAACAAGCAACCCAGTTGTAATATCGATGCCGCATTCCAGGAAGCCATGACCGCCCACATGGGAACCCATGCTTATCTGGAAGGACGTACGATGTACTGGGATAAGGAGAAAGAAGAGATCGTAAGGGGATAATGGTAAAAGCATTTCATGTCTCAGGCGTGAAATGCTTTTATCTACATAAATAGCATAATAATCAACTGTGCCGATATCACCCTGATAAACATGGATAGGGGATAAACCGTAGCGTAGGCTACCGAAGGTTCGTCGCCTTCCACTGTCGTATTGGCATAAGTCAGCGCCATAGGATTCGCCATACTGCCGCAAAGCATTCCGACATTATGTGCATAATCGAGTTTGAGGAATTGGGAGGCGATAAAGCCGACTATCAGTATCGGTACGATGGTCAGCAGGAATCCCAGTCCGATCCATAACAGACCTTCCGTCCGGAATACCGTTTCGAAAAAATGAGCTCCTGAATCGATTCCCAGTCCCGCCAGATAGATCACGATACCCAATTGACGCAACATCAGGTTGGCACTCATTGTTGTATAAGTTGTCAGATGAAAGCGTGGACCGAAGGCTCCCATCAGGATACCGACAATGATCGGGCCACCGGCAATACCCAGTTTAATAGGAGTAGTCATCCCCGGCAGTATAATAGGCAGCGAACCAAGCAGGACACCCAGCGAGATACCGATAAATACGGCCAGCAGGTTCGGGTTGTCCAGGCGTTTGATCTCATCACCCAGTATCTTTCCTACATTATTAACCGCATTTTTTTCACCGACGATCGTCAGGCGGTCACCGATCTGCAAGCGCAGATTTGTATCGGCTATCAGGTCGATACCGGCACGGTTGACACGGGTGATATTGATACCATACAGGTTACGCAGGCGGAGCGATCCGAGCTTTACGCCGTTCACTCGGTTACGGGTCACGACGATACGGCGTGAGATCAGTTGCGAGTCGATTGCATTCCAGTCTATATCTTCTTTGTTCCAGTCTACATTTTCTTCTTCTCCGAAAAGGACTTTGATCGTTTCTGTGTCTGATTTTTGGGAGATGATCAAGAGGTGGTCGTCCTGGTGGAGGATCGTATCGGAGGTAGGAATACTGACTTTCCCGTTGCGCCATACCCGTGAGATGACAAAATGTTTCTCCGTCAACTTCATGATATCCTTGATGCTTTTATCGTAGATAGCAGGGTTGCTGATATGGAATTCGGTAATGTTGGGTTTAGAGTTATGTTTTTCCTTTTCGTCCGGTAGATTTTTATTGCCGAATACTTTCCGTAGCAGGATAATAGCCATGATCACGCCTACAACGCCCAGAGGATAAGCCACGGCGCAAGCCAGTGCCATGTCGGTCACTTCTTTATAATCGGCAGGATTCACCTGTAGTAAAGCCTGTTGGGCAGCTCCCAATGCCGGCGTGTTGGTTACAGCCCCACAGAGTAATCCGACCATATTGGGTAGCGAAACACCTGTGGTCCAATGCAGGACAAGCGTCATGATCAACCCTAGCAAAACAACGCCCAGCCCCATCATATTCATGGCGACACCGCCTTTCTTCAGTGAAGAGAAAAAACCCGGGCCGACCTGTAACCCCAGGGAATAAACAAACAGGATCAAACCGAAACTCTGTGCAAAGTTCAGCATATCCTTATTGACTACAATCCCGAAGTGTCCGGCCATGATTCCGGCAAAGAAAACAAAGGTGATACCCAGTGATATACCGAATATTTTCTGTCTTCCCAGAAACAGTCCCACCGCAGAAACCAGTGAGATTACGATAACAGCCTGCAACATCGTCGGCTCAAAAAAAGCTTCCTGCAACCAATCCATATCCGTGTTATTTGTTGAGGATGCAAAGATAGGGCTTTATTTTGATAACAGGCGAAATAATGGAGTAATGTGGGAATAGAGGAATGGGGTGGGAACAGGAAAATGTAAAAGGGCAGGTTTAGAACCTGCCCCTACAAGGTTGGTATATATTTACTTGCCGAATAACTGTACTTGTAATTTCTTTTCCGGGCTGACAATCATATTGTCTATCTGATAGCTGACCGACTGACTGCTTTCATTTTTAGGAAGAATAACCAAGACCGTTTCTCCTGCCGGTACTTCGATCGTTTCCGGGTAGCCATTGGCATTTTTGTCGATTTTCTTTAACAGGAAAGGGACATCTGTGTGGTTGACGATGCTCTGGTAAGAACGTTCGGGAGTGGTGTGATGGATCGGTTTCACTTCGATGGAGGCCTGGAAGAACTTCCGCAGCAGGTCCTCTTTTCCCATCAGGGTATCGTAAAACCATATCAAAGTACGGCGGTCGAAGAGCGCTTCACGGATTCCTTCAGTTGTGCGGTCTTTTGATAGGACAAGCGTCATCGGACGGTGGCCAGTGGTGCGGAAGTCATATAAACGTTCGATTACGTCGTGTATGTCGGTGTTACAAAGCAGGGTCAGGTTCTTTTCGTTCACCCAGTTCAATGCCACCGGATACCATTCGAACTCGTTGAAAACCTCGATACCGTTCAGCCAACCTTTTTGGTAGAGTGTCTCGTGCACTTCGTGCCACTGGATAGAGTCGACTCCCCATCCCGGATGATTCCACTGGATGAAGGCTCCCTGGTTGTGTGCTTCTTCAATTGCTTTCATATAATCCTTTTGGTCGAGAGCATTCACATCTTTGACGAACAAAGCATTCAAATGGCCGGGAGGCATCGAGCGGGTGATTTCACCCCCTTTGATAAGGATGATTTCCCGGCGTGCTGCTTCCTCCCGGGCCAGGTCGAAAGAGTAATTATGATTACCTTTTTCGATGGCCGGGCGTGCCGGTTGTCCTTCGATATGGTCGGTGATGGCAATCGCATCCAAACCTTCCTCCCAGGCTTCCTGCACCCGCAGGGTCGGCCAGACGATACCGTCGGAGAAGATGGTGTGGATATGGAAGTCGCATTTCAACAGGTTGTACCCGTCGATCTGCGGCAGGCGAATCTCCTTGCGGGCCTTTACCCGTTCTTTTCCAGCTTTAATCTGTTTGGGCAGTGCTTCCTGCGCATTTGCACATATACCTGCCGCCAATAATGATAGTGCGATCAATACGTTTGTTGTCTTCATATTATATTTTATATTACCTTATTAAATAATTCTCTATTCTCAATTTTCAATTCTCCTTATTCCCATCCGAACAACTGCGGAGCTAGTGCCGGATTCAGTTCCATTTCGTGTTTGGGGACGGGACGGTAGTAGAACTTAGGTTCCTGAAACGTGCCGATATCTTTGATGGTCAGAATATTACCTTTTGTGCCTTCCGTCAGGTAGACGGTCGCGTTCGTGTCGTCGATCGTTCCGGTTTTGTAGTAGACTAGCTTTTTGCCTAATGAGTTGCTCTCTTTATCCGCTTCGGCAGGGATGTCCTGTGAAGAAGGGATCAGGTAAATATCTTCGATGCCGTCTCCGGTCAGGTCGAACTTGCCTAGAGAGGGGAAGTAGAGACCTTCAGGTTCTTTTTCCAATAGCTTTCCGGCTTTCCAGCGCATCAGGTCGTCGTAGCGGAAACCTTCGAGGGCCAGTTCGACACGGCGTTCGCGGCGTATCTCCTGCAGGGTGGAAGAGATATTCGGGAAGGCTTTCTGCATGACCGGATCGGCTGTCGGGTTCAGTTGCATGGCAGGGAGGCCGGCACGTGAACGGAGCAGGTTGATTGTTTTGTTCAGGTCGTCCTGTGTCAGTTCGCCCAGTTCGGCACGGGCTTCGGCATAGGTCAGCAACACTTCAGCATAACGGAGTACCGGATAGTCGATGCCCAGGTAATAGTCTTCGTCCTTATTGTTGATAAAGCCTTTGATCTGGTGGTAACCCGAGAAGTTCTTGTTTAGGTTCTGCACATAGATACCTGCCCCAGGTGCATAAGTCATCGTGTTGATCAGCTCCCATCCCGGCCAGGCGAGAGTCTGCCACATACGTGGGTCACGGTTCTGGAACTCTTCGACGAACTGTTTGGTCTCGTAACCCGGTTGGGCGGAGTAGTAAGAACCGTCTTTCATCAGGTACGACTGTACCAGGTCTTTGGTCGGACAGGGGATATAATTACCGAACATAAAAGCCCAGAAGCCATTTCCCTGTATCTTCCTGTCGAAGTAGGTCGCCAGAATGATTTCCGGGTTGATACTCAGGTCGGAACTTTCGAACAAGGTGTGATAATCGTTGTCTATATCCCCTGTCGTGTAGATGCTGAAACCTCCTTCGTTCATGATCTGAAGGGTAGCGTCGGCAGCCATTTTCAGGTAAGTGTCGGCAGAACTTTGCAAGTTCAGCTCGTTGTGATACTTACGGTAAGTACCCTCATATAAGGCATGACGCGCCATATAAGTGAGGACAACCCATCTATCTACGGCACCGATCTCCTGTCCGGTCTTTACATGTTCGGCGGCAAACTGATAATCTTCGAATATCTTCTGAACGACAAAATCCCTTGAATCGCGCGGCTTGTATAAATCTTCATCTGCGGTAGTCAATGTCTTGTCGTACCAGGGGACATCGGAGAAGCGTTTCACTTTGTCCATATAGAAACGGGCACGGAAGAAGCGGGCAACCCCCTGATAGTGGGCTAGTACATCTTCGGCTACGGCCGCCCTTTCGCAATTTTCGAGGAAAAGGTTGATCGTGCGCAGTTTATCCCATTCCCAGTCGGCACTGACGGTCGTCGAATTGGGGTTGGTCGAGATCATGATATTCTTTACTTCCACCACGTCCGTCGTAGCCTGGTTATCTGTGCCGGCATCCGCCGTATAATTGTTGAAGTTGGGGAAATTGTAGAGGTTATAGCAGTACATTTTCAGGTCCTGCTCCGTATTGAAGTAACTTTCCACGCCGATTTCCGTTTGCGGTTGACGGTCCATGAAACTGTCGTTGCAGGAGGTCGCTACGAGGCAGGCAAGGATCGTTGCCAGGGAATATAATTCTTTTTTCATTATTTCTCTTTTAAATAGTTAGAATGTCACATTGATGCCGAATGAATATTGGCGGTTGAACGGATAGACATACCCGTAGTTGGATTCGTCGGTCACAGCCTCGGGATCGAAATATTTCTTCAGGGCACTCCATTCGAATATATTATCACCGCTGACGAACACACGTACCCGGCTCAAGTGTGCTTTTTGGGTCCATTCGGAGGGCAGAGTATATCCCAGCGTGATGTTTTTGATACGCAGGTAAGCACCGTTCAATAGATAGTTGGTCTGAGGAATAGCCAGCCCCATCGACTTATTGATATCGGTTCCCAGGTTCTTGTCGGCCAGCCAGGATTGGAGCACCGGATAACGGGCATTTAGATTTTGGTTAGCCAGCCCGGCGGCGATATACGACTGTGAATGTTTGGCCATATCCACATCGCTGTCGGTTGTCGGGCGGTAGAAGTCGAACAGATGTTCGGGACCTCCGGCATAGGGTTGCTGGTAGAAGCCCCAGTATAGGTAACTGACCGGGTAATAGTCGCGTTTGGCAATCCCCTGGAAGAAAGCGGACAGGTCGAATCCATTCCATTCGGCATTCAGGTTGAACCCGAAGCGGAAACGGGGCGAAGAATTGCCGATGATGCTCAGGTCGCCCGGATCGTCTACGGTCGTGTTTCCTTTGGTAATCTTCTTGTCGCCGTTCAGATCTTTGTATTTCGGCCATCCGTTGACGATCTCCAAAGCACCCCAGGGGATGATCGTCGACTGGTCGAGGTTCTTGATCTCCTCTTCACTCTGGAAGAAGCCGTCGCTTTGTAAACCCCAGATCTCGCCCAGTTCCTGCCCTTCGTAATATTGGGTCAGGCTCCGGGTCGGATTGTCGAAACGGGTGATCCAGGAGCGGTTGTCGGACAACATGAACTTAGCTCCCCAATTGAAAGGCTTGCCGTCCAGTTGGAACTCGTCACGGTAACCCACGGTCAATTCCCAGCCGGTTGTTTTCATATCGGCCGCGTTCTCTTTGGGTTCGCTGGCTCCCAGTACTCCGGGAAGCTCTTTTCCCAGGGTAAGCATCCCTTTGGTATCGCGACGGTATACATCGACGGTGGCTGTCAGCTTATTATCGAGGAAAGCCAGGTCGAGACCGCCGTTAAGAGTACGTACCTCTTCCCAGGTATAATCAGGAGAAACCAATGAAGGGGGAGTGACTACCTGTTGCAGCTTGCCGTTAATGATATAACTTCCCCGTTTCGAGCTCATCGCCGGGATATACCCGTATTCCCCGACCAGCTGATTACCCAGTGAACCGTAGGAAGCACGGAACTTCAACTGGCTGACTGTCTCCCTCAGCGATTCGAAGAACGGCTCTGCATCCACACGCCAGGCGGCGGATGCGGAAGGGAAGAATCCGAAACGTTTCTCTTTCGGGAAACGCGAAGTACCGTCGTAACGCCCGTTCACTTCGAAGATATATCGGTTGTCGTAGGTATAATTGGCACGGAAGAAGAGTCCTCGTATCGCCCAGTCGGCATACTGTTCGCTGACGAACTGGTCGCCCGACGAAAGCCCGATGGACGGAAGCGAGTTCGAGATGATACCTTCCCGTTCGGCCTTATACCAATTCCAGCGGTTGTATTCTTGGTTGAATCCGAGGATACCGGTTACATAATGTTTGTCGAACGCCTTATTGAAGGTCGCGAAGAGTTCCAACACGCTGTAAAAATCGTTGGTCGTACTTTTGTACGCTTTGCTGTTGCCCAGTTCGCGGATGTCGTTCGGGCCGTACCCGATGGTATATTTGTTCTTGAACCAGTTGTAATCTTCATTCCCTTTCATAAAGGTGAAGTTGGCATTTACCAATAACATCTTTTCCAGGAAGGACATTTCTGCGGAGAAAGTGCTCTGCAAGCGGTTGTATTTAGTCGTTTCCTCTCCGCCGTCCACTAGCTGGGCCATAGCGATACCGGCAGAGTTATTCGCCCAGGTACCGTCTGGGTTTTTATCCCAGTCGGTAGGAGCGAGGTCGTAGAAGATACTCATGTTCGAATCGCCGATTCCTTTCTGCCGGATGCCGTTACTGTCGATATATGGTTCGCCGCGACTGGAAAGATAACTGGGCTTGATGCGGTTGGTCGCCACGAACGATGTATTGTTCGATAACGTCAGCCAGTCCCACACTTTGTAACTCACCTTGGCACGCATGCTGTAACGGCGGTAGTTGTCGTTCTTTACGATCCCTGCCAGGATACCGTTCTCATCGTCGACACCTCCGGAAAGGTAGAACTTTGTTTTCTCCGTAGCTCCGGATACCGACAGTTGGTGGGTATTACTGAACGTATTTTTATCCAGGAAATAACGTGTCCAATCGCGGTTTCCCATATATTCCCATTGTGTTTCATCCAGCGGATTGAGGCGTACCGGATCGGTACCGTCCGGGTTGTCGGAACGCTGGCGCGCCCATTCGAGGCGTTCGTCGCTGGCGACGTGGCCGGAGCTCCAGGGAGTGTTCAGTACGGCAATGTTTTTCAGTTTCAGGTAGATATAAGGGTCGGAAGTCTTGTTAGGGAGGATGGAGGGGCGTTTCCAGGCAAAGTTATTGTTGTAGCTCACCTGGATACGGTCGGTGTTACCCTGTTTGGTCGTGATCAGGATCACACCGAAGGCGGCACGCGCACCGTAGATGGCAGCCGAAGAAGCATCTTTCAGTACGGAAAGGGTTTCGATATCTTCCGGCAACAGGCGGTTCAGTTCTTCGGCATCCGAAGCGACCCCGTCGATCAGGATCAGCGGACTGCCACCATTGATGGAGGCTTCTCCACGGATATTGATCTTGGCAGCCTGTCCAGGTTCGCCACTTGTAAAGTCGATGTTGAGGTTGGGTACCATTCCCTGTAATCCTTTGGAAATGTTGGTGATCGGACGGACTTCCAGTTGCTTGGCATTGATCTGGTCTACCGAACCGGAGAGATTCACCTTCCGCTGTACCCCGTAGCCGACAACGACCACTTCTTCCAGTTTCTCTGCATCATCTTCCAGTACGATATGGAAGTTTGTCTTTCCGTTGACTACTACATCCTGTGGTTTATAACCGATATAGCTTACCGATAGGACAGCATCGGAGGGGACAGCCAGGCTGAAATTCCCGTCGACGTCGGTAATCGTTCCGTTACCACTGGCTTTTTCCAATACGGTCGCTCCGATCAGTGGCAGGCCGGTAGCATCTACAATGGTACCGCTCACTTGTATTTTCGTTCGCACCTGATGGGAGATGGCTACCGGTATGTCGTTTCCGGCAGCAGCGCAAAAAGGGGTAAACAAGCTGCAGGCCAATATTCCGGCCGGTACTAAGAGCACACGCCTTACACGCGAGTCAGAAGTAAAATTTGTCATAAATTTGTTTCTTTTTGTTGCCGCAAAGGTAAAAGCGTGGAATTACGGAAATGTTGCGGTCATTTTTCATTGCAGAGACAATTCCGTCTCTTCTCTGTTACAAAAAAGATCTTATTTAAAGCCTTCGAGAGGCCGGATATATATGAATTATCTTTTATCTTTGAATACTCATTTAATGAAAACAAGAAAAACAAACGATGTCTTTAAAGATCATACATACTGCCGACTGGCATCTGGGGCAGACCTTCTTCGGTTACGACCGGGAGGAGGAACACGATGCCTTTCTGAATTGGCTGGTCGATACGCTGGCAGCGCAGCAGACGGATGTCCTGTTGATTGCCGGGGATGTATTCGACGTGGCTAACCCGTCTGCTGCGGCCCAACGGCGTTTCTTTCATTTCCTGAAGGAGGCAAACCGCCGTAATCCGCACCTGCAAATCGTTGTCATTGCCGGAAACCATGACTCGGCAGCCCGGTTGGAATCTCCCATCCCTTTGTTGGAAGAATTGAATACCTCTATCGTCGGGATCATCCGGCGGACGGAGACCGGAGAGATTGATTTTAATTCCCTGGTGATACCTTTATATAATAAGGAAAAGAAACGTGAAGCCTGGTGCCTTGCCGTTCCTTATCTCCGGCAGGGGGATTATCCGGCTTCGGAAGAAACACACGATACCTATATTGCCGGTATCAACCGTATGTACCGCCAATTGTATGACTATGCCGATGCCAGGAGGCAACCCGGCGAGGCGTTGGTCGCTATGGGCCACCTGCATGCTACCGGAGCCGAGTTGTCGGAGGATGACCGAAGCGAGCGTATCATTATGGGGGGGCTGGAATCCGTCTCTTCCGATACATTCGACGAGGGATTGGCTTATACTGCCCTCGGTCATATTCATAAAGCGCAACGGATAGGAGGCAGGGAGAACCTGCGCTATTCCGGCAGTCCGCTGCCGATGTCTTTTTCGGAGAAGAACTACCGTCACCAGGTCGTTGCCGTTACGATCGATAACGGATGCCTGTCGGAGGTCGAACCGGTGCCTGTCCCTTTGCTTGTCGACTTGCACCGGATTCCGGAGCAGCCCCTTTCACCGGAAGAGGTGGTTACCCGGCTGGCAGAATTGCCTGCCTGCGGAGAGGAAGAATCCGAAAGTCCGAATCGCTGGCCATATATCGAAGTACGCGTTTTACTGACCGAACCCGATCCGGGATTTCGCCACAGGGTGGAGGAGACGCTTGCCGGTAAAGCGGTCCGTCTGACCTCTATCGTTCCGTCTTACCCGAAGCGGAAGGAGGAGGATACCGCCCGCCCGTTGTCTTACAGCGATCTGCAACGGATCGATCCGCTGGAAATGCTCAAACATGCTTTTACCGGCAAATATGGCGGGGAGTTGCCGGAGGATATAGAATCATTGTTTAAGGATGTAATGCGGGAGGTTTCTTTATGAAAGTATTAGCGATACGGGGCCGTAATCTGGCCTCGCTGGAAGGTGAGTTTGAAGTTGATTTTACTGTCGAACCTTTGTTGTCTGCCGGGATCTTTGCTATTTCCGGACCGACGGGGGCGGGAAAGTCTACCATATTGGATGCCATGTGCCTGGCTTTGTTTGCCCGTACGCCGCGTACGGACCAGGCGAAAGAGAACAACGTGAAACTGCGGGATGTAAACGAAGAGGTACTGCCGCAAAGCGATCCCCGCTTTTTATTGCGCAGGGGAACGGCTTCCGGTTATGCGGAGGTCGATTTCCGGGCTTTGAACGGACACCGCTACAGGGCCCGTTGGTCGGTCGGACGTGCCCGCGACAAAGAGAACGGACGTTTGCAGAGTCCCCGCGTTACATTATATAATATAGATAAGGAACAGGAAGAACAAGGTACACGTTCTGAATTACAATCGCGTGTAGTCGAACTGATCGGCCTGACGTTCGAACAGTTCACCCGCTCTGTCCTGCTGGCACAGAATGACTTTTCCACCTTCCTGAAAGCGGAACAGGGAGAAAAGGCTTCGTTATTGGAAAAACTGACGGGTACCGAGCTTTATTCTTCTATCTCCCGGCTGATCTTTGAAAAGAATGCGGTAGCCAAAGAGGCTTACGACAAGATACAAGCCCGTATCCAGGGAATCGAACTGCTTACGGAAGAGGCGGAGCAGGAATTGCAGGCCCGTCTCAAAGAATCGGAAGCTGCCTTGTCGGTCCTTGAAAAGGCGAAAGTGGAACAACAAGCCTTACAGGAGGCCGTAAAATCTACTACCCAGCAGATCGATACCCGGCGGGAACAACAAAAGGAGGCTACCGGTAAGCTGCTCCGGGCTACGGAGCTTTTGGATACAGCCCGCAAAGAGTATGAACGAGGTATTCAGGACGAACAACGTTCGGAAACTGACTTTAAGGCCTTGCAGCAGGAATTGCAGCAGGCTCGCAAACTCGATGTACAACTGAATGAAGCAACCCGTTCGGTGAAAGAAACGGAAACCCGCCTCCGCGATGCGCTCCAACGGAAGAAAGAAAGTGAGGATAAATTGAAGGTTGCCCTGACTAAACAGGAACGAAGCACAGCGGAGATCGCCCGCCTGACCGATTGGCGGAAGCGTTATGCGAGTAAGGAGAGCATTGCGGAACAACTATCGGCATTGTTGTTGCATCTGGATGCTGCTTCGGCTGCGCGGCAAACGTTGGAAAAATCCGGTAAAACAATTGCCTCGATTCGTCAGACGACCGAACGTCTGGTCATGCAGCTAAAGAGTGTACAACAGACTGCCGGGACTAAACGAACGGCTCTTCAACAGACGGAAGAATCTATCCGTTTGTTGGAGCAGGAATTGAAAGCGCAGGATCAGGAAGCATTGGAGAAACAGTTGGAAGCTGTTCGTGCGGAACGTGAGAATCTATTGATCGAACAGGCACGGCAGGCTGCC
>OGPA01001512.1_pt1 | contig 19208 bp, 13 predicted proteins | sample 1552841 | NCBI WGS metagenome assembly OGPA01 (sample SAMEA2579916, study PRJEB22360) | human gut metagenome | reverse complement strand
ACCGTAAGGCGGCCTTTGGGGATCTTTACTTCAAGTGGCTTTACTGTATGGATCGCACCGGTAGCAAGGGAAACTGCGCCATGTTCAAACAGGCAGTCTTCCATGATCACCGGGCGCAGGCGTTTCATACATTCCGGCTTTAGAAAAGCACCAATGCGGGAGTCTTTATTTTTTGCAATATCAGCAATAGTTCCTTCTGCGATCACCTGTCCGCCTTTTGCCCCTGCTTCCGGTCCCATTTCGATCAGCCAGTCTGCATGGGAAAGGATCTGGGTGTCATGATCTACCAGGATAACGGAATTTCCATCAGCGATCAGATCATCCATAACTCCCGTCAGTCCAACAATGTTTACTGGGTGCAGTCCGATAGACGGTTCATCTAGTACATAAAGAACACCTGTGGTGCGGTTGCGTACGGCTCTTGCTAACTGCATTCTCTGACGTTCCCCGGTAGAGAGAGTAGAAGCAGCACGGTCCAGGGAAAGATATCCGAGACCCAGCTCCATAAGCCGTTTCGAAGCTGTCTGGAAGGATTCACAGATGCTTTCTGCCATAGGCAACATTTCCGGTGGAAGAGAAGCCGGCACATTGTCCACCCAGGTGGTCAGTTGAGATAAAGTCATTTCACAGGCCTGTGCAAGGGAAATTCCCTGCAATTTCGGTGCTCTTGCACGTTCATTTAAACGGGAACCGTGGCAGTCCGGGCAGATATCTTCCTTTAAAAATTTTTCCACACGCTTCATGCCCTTCTCATCTTTTACTTTTGCAAGCGCATTTTCCACGGTGTAAACGGCATTATAATAGGTAAAATCCAGTTCACCCGCCTGGTTGGATTTTTTTGCCTTATAAAAAATATGTTTTTTCTCAGCCGGGCCGTGATAGACGATCTCTTTCTCCTCGTCTGTCAGTTCCCGGAATGGGACATCCGTGCGCACGCCCATCTCACGGCAGACATCTGTCATCAGTGACCACATCAGACTGTTCCACGGTGCGACCGCTCCCTCATCAATGCTGATCGAATCGTCCGGCACCAGCGAATCAAAATCCACTGTCCGCACACTTCCCGTACCGCCGCATCTTTGACACGCCCCCTGTGAATTAAAGGCAAGTTCTTCCGCACTCGGTGCATGTACTTTTTCCCCGCACACCGGACATAAGATTTCCTGCTCTGCCGCTACTTTTAACGTAGGCTCTATGTAATGTCCATTCGGACAGCGGTGGGATGCCAGTCTCGAATACATCAGCCTTAAGCTGTTCAAAAGTTCGGTTCCGGTTCCAAACGTACTGCGGATCCCCGGTATTCCCGGACGCTGATGGAGTGCTAAAGCTGCCGGGACATATAACACCTCGTCCACCTGTGCTTTTGCCGCTCCTGTCATACGCCTTCTTGTATAAGTAGAAAGTGACTCCAGATATCGTCTGGAACCCTCTGCATACAAAACACCAAGTGCCAGCGAAGATTTGCCCGAACCGGACACACCTGCAACCCCCACGATCTGATGCAGGGGGACATCCACATTTACATTTTTCAGGTTGTGGACTCTCGCCCCTTTTACCCTGATATATTTTGGTTCATTATGGTTGGTTTCCATGATGGTACTCCTTATTTATTCGTCTTATCCTGATCACCGATCGCAACATGGAAATTTTTAAAAGATCAGTACAAACACTGCGACCGGCATTACCACTGCCCCCGTCAGATCAGGAAGCTGATGCGCAAGAAAATTTTCGGTCAACCCTGCATTGTCATCGATCACTTTCCGCAGACGTCCGCTGGCGTTTGCGCTAAAATATCCCTAACAACACTTTCATTTCCCGCTACAATCCTATCAACACTTCCGCACTCCAGACACAACAATCCCGGCGAAAAAGTCCAGTATTCCACCAAGCGCAATCGTGCCTGCAAACAACAGTATCAGTTCCAAAAGATCACAAAACCGATCAATAAAAAGATGATCGTATCAGACGCAAAGAGTTCTCCCAATATCGGTAAATACCTCATATTTTCTCCCCTCTCTAATCTATTTCAGTTTTTTCATAACAAGTCCAAACAGCTCTGCCTTTTTCCGCCATCACAAAAAACTGACAGACACACGATGCCGCTCAGCACAGTTCCTTCACAAAATTTCCACCTTCAAAATAAATATCATTTCCTTCACTGTCTTTATGAAACGAAATCTGCTCTGTTCCAACCAGTTGAAAACCAACACTGTTAAGTAATCCAACAGAAGGGAGATTATTTTTTGCTGTTCCGGCATATATTTTTTTTTCGCCCTGTTCTTTCATATAATCAAAAATTGCAAGCAGACTTTCTTTCGCATATCCCTTTCCCTGATATTGATCAAGGAATCCATATCCGATCTCATATATTTCTTCTGTATACCCCTTTTCCCTCAGTCATTCATTTACAGAATGTCTTTTCCTTTGCAGTAAAAAAGTGTCTAAATCATATCTCTAACAATGCCTCATCCCTACAGCCCCAGCCTCCGATACCGGTTCACGCACGCAAACACTTCCTGCTTTCTTGGCATCGCAAGTCCGCACGGCAGATAACTACTCTCGCAGACTGCTGCGATTCCTTTCTTCTGCAAAACATCCCAAAGCGCATCGACTGCCTGTGTCAGGGTGTGTTTTCCATCAAAAAAGTGGATCTGCATATATTTTAACATATATCCGAGTGCTGCAAGCTGCTCCGTGTCCATAAGCTGTTCCACATAGCGGACGTCAATGACTTCCCGGTTGATAGAGATGGAATCCCTTCCCATCGTTTTCATCTTTAAGCGGTTGTCCTCTTGAAACATCCGGTCCGGCTTTATTTTTCTGTCAAAATCAGGCTGCTTTGACGGGGCAATGTCCTGTTTTGGAAGCGGGAACTCTGTCGCTGCCTGCTTTGCTGACTCTGTGATCTCAAACGGCTCGTAACGGTTCATCTGGATGATGCAGTCCGCCTTGTGAAAATAAGAACCGGAGCTTCCGGCAACAAGGACCGTCGAGATACCGTATGTGTGATACAGCTCCTCTACCCGGTCAATAAAAGGCACGATCGGCTCTGCATCACGGTTGACCACGCGCTGCATCAGTTCATCACGGATCATAAAGTTCGTTGCACTGGTATCCTCGTCGATCAGAAATGCTCTTGTGCCTGCCTCCATCGCCTCGATCACATTTGCCGCCTGGGAAGTACTCCCGCTGGCATCCTCCGTATAAAAGGATACCGTATCTTTCCCGTTTGGCAGGTCATGGATAAACATGGAAATATCCACGTCACGGATGCTTCTTCCATCCTCGGCACGGAGCTTCATTGCTGTATCGTCCGTGATGACATACTCCCTGCCATCCCCTGCAATGTGGTTATAGACACCTGTCTCAAGCGCTTTTAACAGTGTTGATTTTCCATGGTAACCACCGCCGACGATCAGCGTGATGCCCTTCTTTATTCCCATTCCGGTCAGTTTTCCGTGGTGCGGCAGCGTCAGCGTGACAGAGAGACTTTCCGGTGACTGAAAACGCACCGCATCTTTCATCGGTCTGCCGGAGACACCGGACTCCCGCGGCAGGATTGCACCATCCGCCACAAACGCACAGAGTCCCATCGGATCTAACTGCTCCCTGATATACGCCTGATCCTCGGCGAGATCTGCGGCTGCCTCCACCGCTTCTTTTCTCAGGGAACGGAAATAAAGGGAGCCTTTTACGCACTCCGGCAGGAAATCGAAGAAGATCTTTTCTAACTCCCTGGAATTGACCGTTCTCCCGTTTGCCGGGAAACCGATCTCCATACGCAGCACGATATCGCCGTTCTTTGCATCCATCTGGCAGGCACTGCGCTCTAACACTTCCTGTCCCGGACAGCTGACCGCCATAAGACCGCTCTTTCCAGATCCTTTCGCTTTAAAGGAAACTTTCTCGACCTGGCGCGCAAACTGGCGCAGCAGATAATCCTGCACGGCGGTCCTTCTGCAGTCTTTCTGATAAAGATGTTCCGGGAATCCCGCCTGTTTCCCGCGGACATGGATACTTACCTTCGACGGTGCTGCAAACGGATCTCCCTGCACATGGTCAATGGAAAGCACATATCCCGGAAATTCATAAGAACCTCTTGTGTCCTTATATGCCGGATATCCCTTATGATCGATACGCTGTAATAAATTTTTTAACTCTGCCGATGTCTGCATAGTCTTACTCCTCCTCCACAACCAGCTGTGAAAAATCCTTCTTCTCAAACTCCTGGATCGATATGCTCTTCTTATTCGGATTCGCATAAACAAATGTCTTATCTACATTTTCAATATAGTTCTGAATCTTGTCGTTCGTCGCACTGATGATCGCCTGGAAACCGAGTCCGCGGATGAGCTCGATACAGCTTGCCACCTTCTCGGCATCCATCTTGGAAAACGCCTCGTCCAGCACAACAAGCCGGATCGTCGGGCGTCTTGTCAGTCTTGCAGACAGATTGATGTGGTACGCCTGTGCAAAACTTGCAAGCAGTGCAATGTAAAGCGGGTTCTGACCCTCTCCACCGGAATTTTTCTTGATCATTTTGCTAAGACCAATGACAAGCCTTTCGTCCCCCTCCACGATCTGTTCCATCTCAAAGGAGAGGTAGGTACGGTAATCCGCATATTTCACCATGTTCTGTTTTGCTTCATCAAGCTCCTGCTGGGATGCATTTTCCGGCGGGATAAAGATACGGATCAACTCGCTCATGAGCATCCCATATTTGTTCTCGTGTTCCATGGAAAACAGGTTCATCTGATGTTCCACCGGCGACGCTAGTGAGGACGGATCGATCTCTAAATCCTCATCCATGAACATGTCATAAAATGCACCGTCTGCTCCCTTATTTCTTGTTATTTTAAACTGATAGCGGTCTTTACCAAAGTTCAGGTTGCGGATAATGCGGTTTAACTCATCCCTGCGCACATATGCTTCTTTTATGGCACTGCGGATCTTGTATACAAAATCCTCCTTAAAATGCTCCACTGCTGCCTTTGCCTGCTCGGCTGCCTTTTTCTGGTATTCTTCCAGTTCATTGCAGGAAAGCTCTGACAGCAGGCTGTCATAATCGTCATTATTCTCTGCGCTCGCTGAGAAATCACGTTTTGGATGATTCTGAAGATAATTCATACGTACATCCACCAGTTTATTTTTCTGTACATCACACTGACCGGACACCTGTTCCATTTCTTCCTGTGTCGATGCTTTCAGGCTGTCATATTTTTTATTTTTCTGCCCGGCAATATAAACCTCAAATGCCTCTTCTTCCGCAGCGGAACCGCGAAGCTCTCTTTTTTTCGTAAGAAGTTCCTCATTTTTTGTAATGAAATCACTGCTGTCTTTTTCAATGGCATCTTCTTTTTTCCGGATCTGGTATTTTAAGTCATCGATCTTATCTTCCAGATCTTTTTGTTTTTTGTGAATCTCTTCTGCCTGTTTCTTTAAGATCTCAACAGTACCGGCACCGATCTCTGCCATTTTCTTTTCTGTTTTTGCCTTTTGTTTTTCCTTTTCTTTCTTCTCCGAAAGATCTGATATCAGGTTCTGGTATTCCTCGACCGTATCATTTAAAAATTCCTGGGCAAGAATATTTTTCGCCTCTGTCTCACGCTCTCTGTATTCTGCTCTGTTCTGCTCTAATTTCTCCAGGCTGGCTGCAAGTTCCTTCTGGCGCTGTTTCTTACTCTTTTCACCAATATATACATGTTTCTTATAATTGTCCGGATTTAAACGGCGTAACTGATAACTCTGGTATAATAAACAGTCTGCTGTCACACCGATCTTGCACTGGCGCAGTTCGTCCACCGAAGTACACTTGATGACATTTCCGAGTAAGAAGTCCACAAATGCCCTCACATATGGCTCTTTTGCTTCTACTTCTTCTGCAAGCGCATTGTCTTTTACGCGCCAATCCTCCTGCATCAGTTTTTCCGTATCCACTAAAGATACACGGAAGAAACGCTTCTCGTCGAGTGTTTCGTATACTTCCATCGCCTGTTTGACATAGGCAGGCTCCACGATCAGCGCAAGTTTGTTCCAGGAAAGATAACCCTCGATCGCGTTACGCCATGTTTCATCTTTAATATCAATGAGATCTGCAAAAATACGGACCTGGATATTTTTTCCGGTCTGTTCAGAAAGTTTTCTTGCAATTTCGGATCTCGCAAGTTCTAACTCTCTCGGATATGCTTTTTTACCAAGTTTTAACTCTGTGAGTTCTTTCTCTAAGACATCCGCCTCTTTATTCATGGAACGGATTTCTGCGGAAGCTTCCTGTCTGTCTTTTTCCGCTTCTTTCTGCACTTCGATCAGGCTTCGTTTTAAACGCTCAATCTCCTCGCCGGTGATCGTGCCTTCTTTGAATTTCTCGATATCCCATAAGATCTGGTTCGAAACAATATCTACATCCTCCCAGCCGTTTAACCTTGCACAGATACCATCCCACTTGTTTTTACTTCGCTCTAAAAGGCTTAAGTTTTCTTCCAGACTCTTTAACTGCTCTTCAAGCCTTGCATAACCGGTTCCTGCGATCTGCTCATTGATCTCGCTGTACTCTTTTTCATAATTTCCCTTTATTTCAAGCAGTTCGGCGAGACTTTCGTTCTGCAGTACAACATCCTTTTTCCAGTTTTCCACACGGTGCTGCATTTCCTCTATGGTCTGCTCTAACTGTAAGATCGTCAGTTTATCCATCCGGTAATGGCAGTTTAAAAGTTCTTTTTTCTTCTCCTCCATCACCTGATACTGCGCACTTATCTGCTTTAACTCTTCGATCTCCTGCATCGTGGCTTCGATCTTGCGGCACATCCTGCCATAGAGCATCGCGCCCTCCTGCATGTCCTCGATATGGATATCCTGCTCCATGCAGATATATTCTTTTACAAAGTCCTCTAACCGGATATTCATTTTAAACGGGATCGCACGCTTAAACAGGCGCGGGAATTTTTCCATATCCAATCCGCCTAAGTAGACGTCATACAGGTTTCTGCGGAATCTCTCATTATTTGAGGTGTAAAACATCTCATCTTTCGGGAAATTCTGCTGCAAATAGCTGCGCACCTCACTGATCGTCATTGCACGGCTCTTGGTCCGGTAATCCCCCGGGATCAGTTCTCCCTTGTGCCAGAAAAATAAACGATTGATCTCGTTGGTCGCTGTCTCCACGTCAAACACAACCCCGATGCATTCTTTTTCCTTCGTGATCGTCTGTTCCATCTCAAGAACGATCGTCGTGGAAAAGTTTTTGTTCCGCTTATATTCCGCCTGATTATTCTCGCCAATATTGATCATACCGCGCAGGTACTCGATCAGGCTTCGGTCAGAGTCATCTGCCGCCGCCTTATTGAAAAATCCACGTCCGTCCGTGTTCGCATAAAGCACGATCTGCATTGCATCGATCACTGTTGATTTTCCACTTCCGGAATGACCGGTAAAAAAGTTGATACTCTCATTTAAGCCTAACACCTTGCGGTCAATATAATGCCAGTTGTTGAGGCAGATTCTGGTAAAAACTTTATATGCCTGATTCATCTGTTCCATCTTCTGTCTCTCCTTCCTCATCCACATTCATTTCTTCTGGTTCAAGATCACTTTCTTCATCCGTCATATCATTTTCTGAAAGTGTTTCCTCACTGCTCCACTCCAGATTCTCCTGCCCGTCTACCTCGTTATCTTTTACCTCATCGGAAAAACTGCCAAGAAGCCCGTTCACATCTTCTCTCATCAATACTAAATTGATACACGGATAGATCATGATCCTCGTATTTTCAAGCTGTTCGTCAAACACATCCAAAAACTCTACCATCTGATATTTTTTCAGAATGGCAAACGCTCTTTTGATCTCCGTCATCGATGACGGTCCCTTGATGAGACGGAATTCTCCCGCTTTTCCATTTAATTCTCCAAACGTCGTTATTACATTGACACTGGAAGAAACCGCCGCCATTTTTTCATCATAGATCAGTTTTAACAGCAGCAGATAAATGGTCGCAAGTTTCGGCAGTTTCTCCCCGATTCCGTCTGTTCCCTCCAGATAAATGATTCCAAGCTCTGTATCCTGGCTGAGTTTTATCCCTGCAACCGCAAAATACTCCGTCAGAAATTCCAAATGCCTGTCGCAAAAATCATACATGCGATCCGGCATCATGCGTCCGTATTTTTTATCATATTTTCGTTCCGGCAGAAATGTCTGGGAGAGCAATGTTCTTATCACTTCCTGCATCCGCTCCACATCCTGCGTATTTAACTCTTTGTAACCTTCAAACATTAATTCTGTTCACTTTCTATTGATTTTTGCTTTACACGAAAAGTCATCTTCGGATAACAATAATTTCCATTCGAAACCTGTTCATTCTCCACCTGTACCCGGTATCTGCTGTTCTTTCGCATACTGATATCGTAAGCGAGGATCAATTTTTCAAAAGATTCGTCATCCGAAATATTCATCCGGTCTGTCTCTAAGACACCGTCTGCCATCTGTTCGTCAATAAATTCCTCGATCTGTTTTGCCGTATAGCGGTGTTCGATCTTATTTAAGCGCAGGACATCTTCCCTCGAAAGCTCCATCGGCTCCTCCTCTTCCTGCAGATCATCCTCAAATTTTCTGCGACGTCTTCTCTTATAAAGCGGATTGTCACTCAAAACATCAAAAGATGACAGATTCATATGTCCCGCCACCTCTTTTAACATCTCACTCTGTTCACTCTCCGTCTCAGCCGATCCAAGTTTATTCAAAAGTAAGATCAGCATACCGTGCCGTTCTGTCTCGTCACTGAGCAGATAATTTAACCGGCTCACGGTCGCACGGATATATTTGCTGTGCTCTTTATCCATATTTGAGATCCGGTGCTCGATATCATCAAATCCACGCTCTATCTGATCGATCAGATCCAGCACATCCTCCTGCCTGTTTCTTCTCGTATATAAAAATGGAAGTTCATCTTCCGTGCGCTTAGAATCTAACACAGAAGCCCTGTCCTCCGTAGCTTTTTGCTCCATATGCTGTTTCTGCCGGATACGCTCCACCCAGGCATCATCTTCCCGCATTTCTTTCAGCCAGCGTTTGATGTCCATTTTATAGATATAAAAATTATCACTCGTCTTTAAAATATGGTATTTGCGTCTGACTACTTCCTCCACATAGCCCTCTAAATGCTCCTTTAAAAGTTCATCGTAGGACTGTTTGTTTAAGAGACGCTCAAAAAATTTATCCATGTTATGAAGCATGTCCTGCAATGCCTTATTCAGCTTCTTCGTGTTGACAAGTGCCGTTTTTAACATGGTAAGATTCATGCGGTGATCATTTTTAAAGGAAAACAACGTCGCATAGACATTCTGGATATAAAGATCCGTGTCATCTAACGGCTCGTCTGCCAATTTTTCAAATGCCTCGATCATCACCGCCGCATAATCCGGTATGACGATATTGGTGGTCATCGCTTCGTAATCTTCGATTTTTCTGAGCCATTTTGTGCGCACCAGCCAGTTTAAGATACGACCCGGCAATGCGGTCTCCTCATCTTCCTCTGTCTCATTATCCTCCCTCATAAAGGCATAACGACGAGAGGAGCACATGTCGCTTAAGATCTGGACACATGCTTCTCTGCTTAAAAAGTAATTGTTGTACTGGTATTCGTCATTGATGGTCAGAAGTGCTTCTATATAGATGTCCCGGTTTACGGACCGGAACAGTCCCCAGAAAGATGCTGGGATGTCGTATATCAATTTCACGTTATTCTTTCCTTACTATCATTTCTTACAATCTCATGATACACTGCTTATCTGTATCCGCACACGTCTTATTTTTGCACAATGCATGCAGCATATCCGTCTGCACACACTTTATCTGGTGCGTGATTCATGCAGCATATCCATCTTCATCTCGTAATATGCCGGACTCATATCCAGATAATGTTCATGTGGATTTTCAAAACGCTGTTCTTCTTCCCACACTTCGGTATTAAGCTGTTTTTCCACATAAGCTCTGATATCTTCTAAGGATTCCGGCTCCACGATACGTTTTCCTTCCTTTACGACCTGCTGCTGAAGTTTTTTCGCTGTGCAGTTTTCAAAAGAACGGTTTTTCCATGGTTTTACCGGATCCGCATAGCGGTATGGCACAGACATATCAACTTTCTCTCCTGCCTTTGTGATCAGATCCGCAACGGAATGTCCTGCTTCATCATAGATACGGTACACATCTTTGAGTCCCGGATTTGTGATCTTCTCCACATTTTCTGAGATCTTGATACGCGGAGCAAATGTACCGTTTTCTTCCACTGCAGAAATCTTATATACGGCACCAAAGACAGGATCTGATTTTGCAGTAATCAGACGTTCACCAACACCAAAACTGTCGATCTTTCCGCCCTGCTGTAAAATGGATGTGATCGTATACTCATCTAAGCTGTTTGAAACAACGATCTTGCAATCCTCTAATCCCACATCATCTAACATCTTACGGATTTTTTTGGAAAGATATGCAAGGTCACCGCTGTCGATACGGATTCCCTTTAATCTTTTTCCCATCGGCTCTAAAACTTCTTTTGCCACACGGATCGCATTCGGGATACCGGAACCGATGACATCATAAGTATCCACTAAAAGCACTGTCCCATCCGGATAATTCTCTGCGTAATGTTTAAATGCCTCAAATTCATCCTTATAATACATCACCCAGCTATGCGCCATGGTTCCGCTGACCGGGATATCAAACATCTGACCGGCAAGCACGGTTGCCGTTCCGACTGCGCCACCAATATATGCGGCTCTCGCACCATAAACTGCAGCATCCATGTTGTGGGCACGGCGCGCACCAAAATCAGAGACAGCCCGTCCCTCTGCTGCACTCACAATACGTCTTGTCTTTGTCGCAATCAGGGACTGATGATTCACCTGCGCAAGCAAAGCGGTCTCGATGAGCTGTGCATCAATTAACGGTGCGACCACCGTGATGATCGGCTCATTCGGGTACATGATCGTTCCTTCTTTGAACGCATAGATATCACCGCTGAATTTAAAATCTTTCAGATAAGCAAGAAAATCTTCTGTAAAAATGTTAAGAGAACGGAAATATGCGATATCCTCCTCATCAAAATGAAGATTCTCAATGTACTCTAAAATCTGCTCTAACCCTGCAAAAATCGCAAATCCGCCGCCATCCGGATTGCTGCGGTAAAATACATCAAATGCTACTCTCGTATCCTTGTCCTGATCGTTGAAATAACCGTTTGCCATCGTCATTTCATAAAGATCCATCATCATTGTAAGATTTCTTGTTTCACTCTGTTTCATCTTAATCTCCATTCTTGCGCTGTTGCCTGCGCAGTTTGTATTTCCTAGCGATTCAGTTCTGATAAGAGTTCTCTTTTCCGTTTTCCGATCAAAAGCTGTTCGTTATATGTCATATACCGCTCACAGGTATGCTCTGCTAAAAACATTGCTGCTTCTGGTGATAACGTCAGTTCCGTCACAAACACGACCATCTCCTCACCATTTTCAAACGCATGTTCCATAAAATCAAACGCATGCTCTAATGCATTCATCGCTTTCTTTTCCGCATCCTCTAATGTTTCTCTTTGTCTGTCAAACCCGGCTTTCGCCTGTGCAAAACTCTCTTTCACATCTAATCCGCTATCCGGTGTATTTTCCTTCCAGAATGCAAAAATGCGCTTCCATCCTGCCACCTGTGCCTTTGTGCAGACTTCCGCCTGCTTCTCAGCTTCCACCACTGCCATTCTTTCTTCCAGCAATGCCCGATAGCTGTCCACCGGCGCTTCGCCCTCTTTCAGCCGTCTCTGATATTCTTTTAAAAATCCGTACCAGTTATCCGTGATCTGTTTATTTTCCTGTACATTTCCAAAAAATGCAGACAGACCGTCCAATAAAAGATTCACTACGCTCAGTCTCTCATCGAATGCCGCCGCATAGATTCTTGCAAAGGTCTCCGGTCTTACTTTTCCGGCAAGGATATCCGCGATCCCGTAATCATCCCGGTACTTGCGGTACAGTTCAAAATATGCTGCTGCATCCTCTGCCACGTCCTCGTGATGGATAAACTCACGGATGACACTCTCATCTACCGGCAGATCCAGTTTCTCATAAACCTGCATCAGACTGCTCAAGTCCTCCCAGCCACGCGCTGTCACGAAACGGATACCATCCACATCTGCCTCCACACGGTAAAAGTTTTTCTGTCTCAGTTCCAGATAGCTTAAAATGGCATTATGAAGATGTTTTGCTCTCGCATATTCTTTCCAGACTTTATAATCAGCTTCAATGTTCAGATAACGGACACGGTCTAAAGTCACCATATCAAAATCACGCACCGACTTATTGTACTCCGGCGGATTTCCCGCTGCAACGATCAGCCAGCCTTCCGGAATCGCCTGATTGCCAAATGTCTTGCACTGCAAAAACTGCAGCATCGTCGGTGCTAAAGTTTCCGAAACGCAGTTAATCTCATCAATAAAAAGGATTCCCTCTTTCTGCCCGGTCTTTTTCATTTTACGGTAAATACTTGCAATGATCTCACTCATGGTATACTCCGTGACCGGATACGTTGTTCCATCGAAAGATTCCTCTTTTATCATTGGAAGTCCGACTGCACTCTGTCTGGTATGATGCGTGATCGTATAAGCGACCAGACCGATCTTACACTCCATGGCGATCTGTTCCATGATCTGTGTCTTTCCGATGCCTGGTGGTCCCATCAAAAGGATCGGTCGCTGCCTGATCACAGGAATACGGTATTCTCCCTGTTCATCCTTCGAAAGGTAAGCCATTACCGTATGCTTAATTTCTTCTTTTGCCTGTTTTATATTCATTTCTGAGATCTCATTTCTTTATTTGTTCGCCTATTATCTTAATACATTTTGGCAGTTTTTCCAATCATTTTATGCTTTTTTTCTCTTTCTCTCATAATAAATCACACAGGAAGCACTCAAAATGAGTCCAAACACAGTTGCAAGCGGTGTCGCAAATCCGATCTGGAACAATGTCACGCCAGACACTTTACTCATCGCGTACGAAACAGGGATTCTCACAAGAAAAGTACTTAAAATTCCCTGCACCGCAACTGTTGCAAGTGCAGCCCCTGCCACGCCCATCTTCAGTGCGCCGACCAGCGCAAAGTCACCTGCAATATTGACGACACATGCAACACCCATGAGGGCTAACGGTGTTCTCGCATCCCCCAGTCCGCGGAACATTCCACCGATTGCGTTAAACATGACGATACAGATGATACCGATTCCGCAGATACGGATATAATCGGTCGTCTGGGAAAATGCTTCCGCCAGCGCATTTATAACAGATGCGATTCCGACTGCCAATACAGCAACGATCACTGCGAGAAGGATTCCCACCGTGACAAACAGCCAGAGTGCAGAGCCGACTGTCCGCTCCGCTGCCGCCTCATCTTTTTTACCGATATTCTGTCCGAGCAAAACGGTACATCCCATCGTAAGTCCCGTGATGATCCCGGTGATCGTCTGCATCGTCATGCTTCCGGTCGACACGGCTGAAACTGCCGATGCATCCGCAAATAAGCCGACCACAAACAGATCAACCGTTCCATAGAGTGCCTGCAAAAGGTTTGCTCCAAAGATCGGCACTGCAAATAATAACAATTTTTTCCATACGCTTCCGCTTGTAAAATCGTGTTCCATAAAACTCTCCATAAAAAAACTGAATAAGAAACCGGGATTTCCACCCGGCTTCTTATCCAGCTCATAATATCGTAAGTATTATAAACCCTCCGATGACCACATTATTCTATAAAATCTTATGGTTTCTGTCAAGAGTTCTGACTTTATTACAAAACCATTATAAACCCATGAATTCATGACATGGAATCTGTTATTCTGCATATTTCATCAGTGCATCCACGATCTTTGGATATCTCCAGGTAACTGTTTTCCGGTCGAGCAGTCCGAACAGTTCGCCGTCCCCGGTAAACGCATTGTTATCCCACCAGTTACAGCTCATGCCGTAAGCGCGCGCCGCAGCAATGTAGTATGCCGCATAGTCCACACGGCTCTGCAGATTTCCGTTTTTATCCCGGGCACCAAACTCTCCGATCACGACCGGGATCTCATTGCTTATATATTTCGCATATAGTTTTTCCATCATCTGGTCGATATCGTTGGTACTTGTCTTTTCAGAAGCATTAAACTGATCAATACTCTCATTTTCCGTTGCCGCCTGCAATGCAAAATGATAAGGAATGTAAGCATGCACTGAGACAAGTATCTTTCCCTCATTTTCCGCAGTGTCCGTCGGCAGCACAAACTTGTCATTCAACACCCCATCCGCAGAGGCATCATAGCCAGGCACCATCAGATAACGTGTGGCATTATTGCCCCCTGTCTTTCGCACAACATCCACAAAGTTCTGATTCCACTCGTTGATACATTCTACTGCTTCCACACATTCCGCAGCATTCATATCCAGCCACCACTCATGATCTGTCTCTACCAGACGCGGTTCGTTGATACTCTCAAAGATCACATGCTCGTCATAATCTCCAAAACGGTCTGCAAGCTGCTCCCAAATGAAAGTCATGTAGGAAAGAGACTGCTCTAAATGCTCTTTGTCCGGGTAACAGTACTCTTTATCCGTATCATGATGGATATTTAAAATCACATACATGTCATCATCAACCGCATAATCCAACACTTCCTGCACCCTGTCAAGCCATGCCTCACTGATCGTGTAATGATCTCCCGATACATGATTATGCCATGACACCGGCAGGCGAAGCGTTTTGAAACCTGCTGCCTTTACTGCATCGATCATTTCTTTTGTCGTCTTCTCGCCGCACCACGACCACTCAATACTGAGATCATCTTCTTTCTGTGCATTCGTAATTGCATCAAATGTGTTGCCAAGATTCCATCCGATCTTCATATCCCGCACAAATTTCATTCCGTCTGTATCAGGTATCTCCTTCGGTTCAATTACAACTTCCGGTATCGCCACACCACTATCCTCCGTTTCTGTTTCTGCACTTTCTGTCTCCGCTGCTGTATCTTCTGCTGCCATATCATTTTTTTCTGTGGTATTATTTTCAGAATCCATCCTGGTCTCACTTTTTTCTGCCGACACATCAGCGGCATTGCCCGTCACCGTTTTTTCATCTGCCGGATTTTCTGCGCCACAGCCACCAAGCAGCATGCATCCTGCCATACACAGTGCGGCGAACTTTCCCAACTTATTTAACTTCATAATAATCCTCATTTCAAAACAATTTGTTTTGCCAGGGAACAACTTGCTTCAAGTTTTATCTTCTTCCAATCTCCGTATCAGATTCCCCTGTCACACTGTGTTCCTTTATATATGAAATGATCTCATCTGCCGTTGTAAATGCAAGACCGACATAACTGTCCGCTGCCCCATAATAAATGGCAATCCTTCCGGTTGCAGAATCATGGATCGTTGCACACGGGAAACAGACATTTGGAACAAATCCACGTTCCTCATACCATTCTTCCGGTGTTAACAGGAAATCGGTGCAGCGGTATTTTACAATAGATGGATTTTCTTTGTCTAAGATCGCCCCGCCAATCGAATATACATATCCGTTACAGGTTCCACTGACACCGTGATAAAACAGCAGCCATCCATCCTCAAGTTCGATCGGTGCTGCTCCTCCTCCGATCTTTAAGGACTCCCACCATTCATTGCCGCGTCCCATCACATGACGGTGTTTTCCCCAATAGGTAAGATCTTTACTCTCACTTATAAAAATATCACCAAACGGGGTATGTCCGCTGTCGGAAGGTCTTGACAGCATCAGGAAATTTCCATTTACCTTGCGCGGAAAAAGTACAGCATTCCGGTTAAACGGCAGGAACGGATTTTCAATTCTGGTAAATGTCTTAAAATCTTTCGTTTTTGCCATTCCGATCGCTGCACCGTAAAAATCCCCACACCAGATGATATAATAGGTATCCTCCACTTTTACAAGCCTTGGATCATACGCATATACCGGCATAAAATCATTGCCTTCTTCATCCACAAAACGTACCTTGTCTTTGTCAAAATCCCAATGAATACCATCCTCGCTTCTTCCCAGGTAAACATACGGGATTCCATTCGTCTGCTCCCCACGGAATACGCCGATGAATTTTCCTTCATACGGTATTACTGCGCTGTTAAAAATCCTTGCCACCCCTTCTACCGGATTTCTTCCAATAATCGGATTCTCCTTGTAGCGCCACACCGGCGCATTTACGATTTTCTCCGGCCTCTCCTGCCACGGCATGTTCGGCACTGCCGGACTGATCATTTTTACATTTCCCATCTTGTCTGCTCCTCCATTCTGCGCATCTCTCTTTTCTGTTTTTATGTTTCTGACAATAAAACCCGTGCGCTCCTTCCCCTTTTTATTCATAGCGGCATCTGTTCTGCCGTTTCTGACTCATTTCATTTATAATTCTGTTAATCCGCTTTCTGACTTATTTACGGCTCTGTCGCCGCTTTCCCAGTCTTCTCTGGCTCAGTTTACGGCTCTGTCGCCGCTTTCCCAGTCGATTTCCGGATCACAATATGTCCGCTTACGACACGTCTCACAAATGTTTCCCGTTTATCATTGAGGCGTTCTAACAAAAGCTCCACGCCCTCGGACGCCATCATCGCGATATCCACATCCACAGTCGTGAGTCCCGACGCATTGCGTCGGATAAACGGATAATTGTCAAACCCTGTGACCGATATATCCTCCGGCACACTGTATCCCATTTTTTCTAATTTTTCGATCAGGATACAGGCAATTTCATCATTGTTACAGACAAATGCCGTCGGCATATCCTCTGGCAGAGCCAGTTCTTTAAAAAGTCTGTCCTCACCTCTGTCCTCAATCAGATAATCCTCGCGATATAGGATATTATAATGATGTAATGCCCTTCTATATCCTAAATAACGATCCATAATGCTCGTAGTGGCATTGATCGAACCGACATAGGCGATCTTTTTATGTCCAAGTTCAATTAAATACTCCGTCATCTTGTATTCCGCGCTGATATTATCCATGCTGACAGAATCCGTCTCCATGGAGAGATCATAAAAATCCATGTAGATCATCGGAATATTCATCTGTTTTAATCTTTTTAAATATGTCTCGTCTAACTCTCCCATCAGAATCAGTCCATCCAGCCTGTTATCCCCCACAATCTGCGGCAGGATCATCATTTCCTGCATCCTCGTATCCACCAGTTCCAACATCGTCGCATAATCGTAATTGGTCAGGCATTTTGCAACACACTGGTACATTTTCATATAAAATGCATTGCTCGTGTCATCTGTATAGTAGGAAGGAATGATTACACCAACATTATAGTTTCTTCCCTCCTTAAGACCCTTTGCTCCGAGGTTATAACGATATCCAAGCCTGTCGGCTTCCTTTTTTACTTTTTCACGAAGTTCCTCACTGACTCCTTCTTTTCCCGTGAGTGCTTTCGACACGGAGACGATACTGACTCCCAGCTTTTCCGCAATATCACGCATAGTCACGTTTGCCATCTGAATTCCTCCTAAAACCGCTTACCGGTAATACCATTTTTCTTCCTCTTCTTTGCTCTGTGGCTTTGCCATATATTTTCTTAAGATCCGCTCCATAAGGAAACTTCCAAAATAACAGCACACTCCAGGCATCACAAAGATCATCGGGATCAACAGCGCAAGCACTACACCAACAGCCACAAGTAATAACAGCAGAATCGTTGTCGGAAGGTGTTTAAAGACCATAAACAGCGCCAGCTTAAAACACGAAAATACATCCATCGTAAATCTCGACAATACCGGGAACAGATAGAGCACGATCCCTGCGATCACAAACGCAAGCAGAAGATATACCATTTCAAGTGCCCCTGCCACGATTGAAACCTGCTTTACCGTATAACTGTGATCAAGCCACAGCACCGCTGCCAATCCAGGAAAAATAACCGTCAGCACGATCCCTGTCTTTAAATTCTGCCGGTAAGAACGGAAAAACTCTTTTGTCACATACCCTTCCTCACAACGCACGGCTTTTACCATCGCATAATACATCGCGATCGTCGATGTTCCGATCGTAATGACCGGAATACATCCGATCAGCCACAAAACCGACACTAAAAGTATATTTCCAATCTGATTTGTCACCTTAAAAAACTTCGTCTCCGGTCCAAACATACTGTTCATGTTCTTCGCCCCTTTTCCCTGAAAAAAATTCTGCAAAACAGATATCGGTCAAATATTTCTTTTGCACAGTTCTTTTCTTAATAAATACTTTGATTCTGCTCCGGATGTCAAAAGGTTATGCCAAACACGGAATACCTTTTGACATCCAGATCATACCAGTTCACTACTGGATCTTCAACGTATCAATCTCATCCTGTAAGATCTGTTTGTTAGACTCAATCGCCTGTGATACTGTGCTGTCGCCATTTACAACATCACCGTAAAATACTTTGCTGACTGCACCCTCAGAGTCAATGCTGTTCCAGAGATCATTATTTGCAAGTGCGCCAAGTTTGTTTGCAAGTGTAACCTGATCCTCATCAACAAAACCAGACTCAAACCACTCCGGATCATCACGATAAGAAATATCATCATGATACCAGTTCATCATCTCCTCAAATACACAGTAAACAGAAGTTGCATCCTCAACACCAACCGGAATCATATAGTTGTTTGTGATCATAGCCGGCGTCATGCTTCCATCTCCGCTTGGTCCAACCGGTGCCGGGCAGATTCTCATATCAAAATCATGATTGTCGATCTCCTGGATTAAGATCCATGGCTGTGCAAATGCGAAAGCTACTTTTCCGGAAGAGAAAGCTAAGAGGTCGTTGTTCCAGTCATCCTGGTAAGGTCTTGCAGATTTATCTACATTGTATAACTGGTCGATAAAGTTGAACGCCTCAACCGTCTTAGGATCACTTAATCCCTCTGTGGAGGAATCTGCGATTGTAGCGTTGTTCGAAGCGCAGAATCCCTGAACAGTCAGAGTCCATGCACTGCCGTATCCGTATACATCCATGTTGCCGTCGCCGTCCGTATCCTGTGTACATGCTTTTGCATATTCTGCAAATTTATCCCAGGTCCACTCTCCTTTTTCAGCAAGAGATTCCGGTGCCTCTAAACCTAAAGAATCGATCATGGCTGCATTGTATGTCATATACATGGCACCGGATGGGATCGTGGTTGATTCATGGAATAAATAATCATCA